>Ga0123354_10006615_pt1 | contig 17261 bp, 9 predicted proteins | sample TergutLab28metaG_2_FD_97872 | JGI IMG/M metagenome (GOLD analysis project Ga0123354, IMG submission 97872) | Labiotermes labralis P4 segment gut microbial communities from Petit-Saut dam, French Guiana - Lab288 P4 | ecosystem: Host-associated > Arthropoda: Insects > Digestive system > Gut ...
ACATTCTTATCTGTTCAGGAAAACTATGTAGAATAAAATTTACAATGTAAAATTATTGCGACTTCATATCAGGCGAACAAATGTAATTTTGTGTATGTAAAATATAAGCTATGCACTTCATATAACCTTACAGTGTTACTTGTCTAATCTTATCCTGTTTCTGAAATGTCTTCGTACAAATACGAAGAAAACTGCACGACATTCCCACAACGGAAATCAAATCCCAGTTCCCGAGGGAATTCTTAGAATTCCACATACAGAGAGGAGCTCCGCTCCTAATTCGATACCATATATCTTCCTGTTCAAATTGGACTAAATTTCATAGCACGAAGACAGGGTATCTTAAAAGGCGAAAATCATTGTCCTAAATTTGAGAAGACCAACACCTTAGATAATATTACACTCATATTCATGTATGTAGTTTAACTGACCCAGAGATTACCGTTTCAAGCGCGGGTTTCTTTTTTTAACTGTCGTTCTTCTTACTCTGACAGCGCTATACTAGTGGCTAGTCTGCACAGTGGACAGCAAGGCTTAACTCGAGGAATATGACGCGGAGTAGGAGTAAGGTGATGGACGTAGAGTTACTGCACATGCAGTTTTTTTTTTCCTGGAGCTGTGACCCAACGCGGGCCGTGGCCTCCTCATTCTTGAGGTTTGTAGATCACACACAACGACGCATCACAGTCGGTAGGACTTCTCTGGACGAGTGATCAGCTCGTCGCAGAGACCTTTACCTGACAACACACAACACTCACAGCAGACAAACATCCATGTCCGCGGTGGGATTCAAACCCACGATTTCAGCAGGCGATTGACCGCAGACCTACGCCTTAGACCGCGCGGCCACTGGGACTGGCGCACATGCAGTTACAACAGTAAATATAAAAGAGTGAGGCAATCATGTCACTAAAATGGTCAGGTGACTGATGAGCAACGATATTGAATAAACTGTACCAAAACACTATCTGTTCACATCTTAAAACGGCACATATGATTAGGTATCTATCTGGTCTCTACTGGCACAACTAACGGTTGGAGCCCACTACTAGGAATGCCCTCGTTGCTGCAGAGTTTTATGCATTTTATCCCCAGGCCAGCACAAGGGTTTTTTATTCCCTATTTCTGAATTTCATGACCCCAATACCCCAAGTTCCCGTTGATACAGGGTGCCGGCCGCTATAAACCTCTCTCCCCAATCACACTAATCCCATCCTTCCTCGCAAGGACCAATCTAATCGGTTATAATATTTTACACTGCCTTTAAAAAATCACAAAGCTATTTAATTAATTCTGCACACGATTTGTTACGACCAAAAAAATTTAGATATATCCATAAAATCTGTTTTAAACCATAAGCACTAAATAACAGATACCAACGTTACAACTGTGGTAGTTGGACTGAAAACGTTAACCGAAACAAATGAGGTACATTAACCCTTTAAACGACGAATTAAATCCCATCTGCCATTTGCTGGCATTATTAGGAACTCAACATATTCTCCACGTTAGCAGGATAAGGGTTAAGTAGCAACCTGCATCTTCCAGGCTACCACAAGAAGTTTGTGGAGTATTTTATTTCGCGACGGTTTGTCTCAGAGTACGTAGCATTGATAGTAAGATGAGTGATGAATAATGAGTTGTAAAGGATCAAGCAGGATGTGGTCGTCTAATTGAGGTACAGCACAGACATTTTTTTACAGGAAGTAAGGACAATACAATAATTCAACGTCGGATTAGCCCCGATTCCGACCCAGACTCTAACCTAACACTTACCACATGTAAGTCCAGAATCTGAGAATATATCCACTAAGTGCATATCAAGATACGTGAATTTATTATATTATAAACGTTGTAAAGTTCCTACATGTTTCGGCACTTTTGTGGTCATCTTCAGGGAGGTGTTCTGCGAAGGATATATTACAAAGATGACCAAGCAAATTTACAAATATAAAATATAAACGAACACTCTTTACTGACGTAAATTTAGCACAAATAATCTAGGAAGTGTGTCATCCCCGTTGTGTGTGTATGAAAACTGGAAAGGGTATGTAGTCAAACACAACAATGTCAATTAAGGCGTATTTAATGGCTATTCTAGACAACTACATGTTTCGGCCTTTACTGGCCATCTTCAGGTTGTCTTCAAGAGAACTTAAGGTCCTACTATATACATTTGAGCGCCCACGTGGTGCAGAGATCTCTACGTACGGGCCTTATTGCTTAATGTAATTTCTATATGCGGTGGTCTGCTGCGACTAGAGGCACGATAGGGTCTGGTGGCTAGTTTGAAGGTGCGCTGGTATTATGAAGAGGAACACGCCTCTTCATAATACCAGCTCACCAAGAACCTTCAAACTTGACACTAGCCACCAGACCCTATCGTGCCTCTAGTCGCAGCATACCACCACATATAGAAATTACATTACGCAATAAGGCCCGTATGTAGAGATATCTGCACCACGTTCGCGCACAATGTATATAGTAGGACCTTCAGTTCTCTTGAAGACAACCTGAAGATGGCCAGTAAAGGCCGAAACATGTAGTTGTCTAGAATAGCCATTAAATACACCTTAATTGACATTGTTGTGTTTGACTACATACCCTTTCCAATTTAGCACAAATAATTTAACTCTACTCTGTGTTTTTACGTATATTTTGAATTAAAGCTTAATATTTTGCATTTGAACATTAGTTTTCATGTCTTTGTAACATATATTTCGTAAAGCATCCCTGAAGACGGCCACAAAAGGTGACCGAAACCTGTATGAAACTTACAACGTTTATAACCTAATAAATTCACATATCATCGTGCGTAATTACCGGTTTTATTCTCACAGTGAAGCATCAGTGCACGGTCTTGAAATATATAAAATTGAGCCTGGAGTGTTATAGGCACACTAGCCTGTTCGGTGTAATTACTAGCTGCTGAAAATTCTCCTACTCTTGTCTTCATATTCTTTACCAATATTATATTTAGGATTCCGTTCTTCTGGAATTTGAAGATGCATCAGTGAGTAATCGGACCCCCACATTTCGAAAAAAAAAAAAAAGCAGCAGCCCCACCCTCAAGAATCGAATTGTACAAGACGGCGTTTTGACTCTCGAATATAAAGCTACTACGTTCTCCCGAAACGTCTGGTTCAGAATATCAACTGAAGCAGCGTCATATGCTAGAAGTACGGGCTACCCAGGTACACCTACATGCCCACAAAGATCTCAAAACTCTATTATTCTGACGTCATTATTTTTATTTTCCTGTCGACGTTAGTTTGAATACGAGGAACTGCGTCAGCATTCCTGCATGCCAACATCTGACCACAAATCGGGACCGGGAATGTAGGCTTTCGGTTTCTTCTGCATAGATTTGCCCAGAAACTAATGTCCGTTAGCACAGATTTACACCAACATAATTTTCGTTAATCCAGTTATTCATCCCATCAGACTACGTCATTTTCATTACTTAGTAGCGAAGAGGTTTTCTATCGAACAGCGTCGTGGCTACCGCACGTTAAAGTGGCAAAAGCTTAAAACAAGAATCGCAGTAGTGAAAGGAACATAATGTCGTGTAGTACGTACTAGTCGCCTGCCTGCCTGCCTGCCTGCCTGCCTGCCTGCTTTTCCAATTTTACCAGAGTAAACAGCTTTTTAGACAGTTCTGTGAACACAATCCTCCCCTTTCCCACTCACGTCCCTCCTAAAAGCACTAAGATAATTAACTGGTTTCATATACTATGACTTCTTGTTATTGCTTCAAAAAGCCAGGCTTTTAATATTTTGAATTATATTGTTTAGAAGCGTTATTAAACGTGCACCAGACAAAGAGTTGTGCTTTGCTACTCTCTTTCTCATCTACGTCGCGGTTCTTTGTAACTGAATGCCCGCTAGCAATATGACTAAAGAGGACACGCAGTTCTACATACGACATTCATTAACACTCTGAAATAAGTTGTCAACGGTGAATACCTGCGTGGGATTTGACATGCACAGAAAACAACATTGAAAATAAGTACAATCAATTGTAATTTTTCGCCATGGCGCAACAGCCCCCAGTGCGCAAGGGCCTTCTCAATTATCGAGGCTTCTAGATTACACTCAGATACACCACAGTAGATAGGACTCCTCCGTAGGAGTGATCGGCACCATGCAGGACTTCTACCTGACAATGTTCAACACTCACAAGAGACAAATATCCATATCCCAGTGGGATTCTACCTTCAATCCCAGCACCCGATCGGCAACTTATAAAGTTTTAACAAGTTTGGCTTTACCCACGTACACCTGCCGACGTATCTCCGTCGGCCTTGACTGCTCTAATGGAAATTAGAGGTGAGAGGCTGACTTGCTATTGGCTATCTGCCTATCATTCACACTCGTACCAAGAGTGCAGATAATGTGTTAAACTGAAAGTATTTATTTTAGATACTTTTAACTGCCTGGTGCACGAAAATTACGAATAAATTTGAAATTTATTATTTTTAAATTCATATTATTTCATTTATTTACTCTCATGTTTTTATATATACCACATCGGCACAATTAAACTGCAACATACACAAAACATTAAGCTGCTTTAAACTAGCATGTAGTTAATACATATGTCATTAATTATTCCTCGAATAGACCACACGATATGGGACAATAACATAATCTTTAATATTACTCAAGAATATACTATTCTTTAAAGATACATGATTACTTTGAAGCAGCCGACGCCTGTGCTATTTTCGAGCTAATATTCCCACAAGCGAGGAAAATTACCTCAAGGCAAATCTGCCCAGACGTGGCCTAAGTCTGGAAGTGTCTGAGTACGGCGCGATTCTCAAGATCCAAGTCGAACTTGTAAGAAATGCGGACAATACCAAAGAACTAAGAACGAAAGCGTAGCAGAATGTACTTGCTTCATATTTAGAATGCATGCAGCAATTTTGGCCTCGAGACGGCTCTCTTGCACAATATTTCACTTGCGATTTCTCAGTCTACGTAAGGATAAATCAATAATAAGCAAGAGGGAACTTATGTAAGGTGTCTCTTTTCACGAGGGTGTTGTCCCGGGTTGTGAATCGTTATATGTTTGTTCTTTTGGATTTCAGGCACGACTTGTGAAAGGAAAAATTCTGCAAATAGCACCAAGAGGTACTATGTTCCATCTGAGGCACATCCCTTCTGTAACGGAAATCGTTCCGCCTTACACTAAACAATTATGCGAAAGCCATAAAACAAACGCATTTCCAGCCGATGAAAGAAATCGAATTAAAAGTCAGTATGGACCATATTCCGCACGAGTTAGATCGAAAATGGGTTTTATAACAGCCTGGGGATTGTAGCAGCGGTTTTTCAAATGTTAATGGTTCGCTGGTTTCAAAAGTCTAGAGCTGTTGTTAAATGTTGTACGAATGAATGCGTAACACAGCTAGCGAACTGCCGAGAACTATTGCAATACATAAATGCCAAACCGCTTCCACTCGATCACTAATGCCATTTTGCACCCCCTCGTTTCCAACAGATCACGTATTCCACATTAAGTAAAAACTGCACAATTTATTTTGCTTATTGTTTCGAATGTGTGTGGAAATTGGTCTGTTGCAAGGAGAGAAGAACACAGTGTTCGGCGATGAAGTGCGGAGAAAAATATTTGGACCTAAGAGGCAGGAAGTAAAAAGAGACTGGAAAAAATTGCGTACATAAGATGGTATCGATTTTTATTCGCCACGAAATTTTATTTCGGTGGTCATATCAAGGAAAAGACCATCGGGGAATGCGGCACACATCCGGTTCCATAAAACACCAGGACATTTATTACTTAGGAAATTTTAGTTTCCCAAAGAAACCTACTCTATGGAGTTATTTACTTTGTTACCTAACCCATAAATAACGCCAAAATTTCATCATAAGGGTTTCAAAAAAACCCGCAGTTTGTTTGACAAATTCCTTTAAAAAGTAAAAAATCACCACATTCGCTGCATGAACAATTATTAATCATTAATAAGAGTCTCCTTATATTAACTACAATAAAGTCCGCGTTACGATGATCTTAGTACTTAGCTTCCGCAAAGGCAGTGTAGCTCACAATCACCGGCTACTCTAGGCCTGTACAGTTTTCTGCACCTCGAAGTAAAGGGTGACGTGTTCGAACATAACTCGCAGCATGGACATAGGATATATCGGAATTTATTCTCTGCTTGTGTTGTTCTGTGCAGACAAAGGCCTTGCGAGGGCCGATCTCTAACATAAAGAGTCCTACCAGATGACTAAAAACAAGTTTAGAAGCAGAACATGGGAGCATATGGGGCCTTCAGACCAATAGCGTCACAGAAAAGGGGCAGATAGACAAACACAGAGAGATAGATATATTTGTGCCCAATTCCAGCATGAATAAAGGTGCCATCTCCTTACAACAGACACTTGACAACTATTTCTTCCACGAATGGATGAATATACGGGTTTTAAGAGTTTTTGTTGACAACATGCTCCATTACACAGAAATACTACATGTTTGGTTCCCTTATATTAAAGTACATTACTGTTTAGAGAAGAGCAATTTTAGATTTGACAATTAATTTATCTAATAATTGGCTGTTTTCAAAGATATTGCTGCTTATTAAATAATGTAATTTCAATGTTTGTGGTCGAAACTATTTTATTCTCCCAATTTGCTTGGGTTAGTGTCTTTAGTTCTAGTAATCTATCACTAAAACTTGCTTATATAAACTTCCCAAAATTAAGCATTGTACGTTGTGTATCCCGGTATGTACAAATAAGAGCCATTATATATTCTACTGCTGTTTATTTAAATCTACCGATTTGATAAATCTTGAAAATGCGTGTGAGAATTTTGCTATCAAGTCGCTTTTGGTGGTGGGCCAAGTTCCTCCCCTGGACTTTATTTGATGTTTCAAAGCATTCCTTTCAAATTCTAGTATTTTGCAGTCATATATTGAATGTTCTGATGCTGAGCCCCCTCATCGCAGGGGCACATTGGATTATCTATTAATTTCAACCTGTGGAGATACGATTTTGTTTTCCCATGGCCAGATATGGTTAAATGCGAATGTTAACTACTTAAGAGTTCTAATGTGTACCAGCTGCTGCTCCATGTAGTATGTATTCCGTTAAAGTTCTCAGCGACAGAAAGCTTTGGCTTTATGTTTTGAAACTGCCGTCTTACTTACTTACTCCATGGTGCAAAGTCCTTCTTGAGAAGTTAACTGGTTTGCAGCTAGTCAAGAAATTCCCCGCATTTCACGGTACCCGAAGGTTCATTACCGCACTCACAAGCCTCCGCTACCCGTCCCTATCCTGGACCAGCCCAATCCAGTCCATATACCCACATCCCACCTCCTGGAGATCTATCCTAATATTATCCACACATCTACGCCTAGGTCTCCCCAGTGGTCTCTTTCCCTCCGGTTTCCCCACCAAGACCCTATACGCCCCCCTCTCCTCATCCATACGCGCCACATGCCTAGCCCATCTCATTCTTCTAGATTTTATCACCCGCACAATATTGGGTGAGGAGTACAGATCTTGAAACTGCGGTCTAGGGTGTAAAACTTGCTTGATTTACTTGTATTAAAAATGTAATTCTTCTATACTTCCTTCTCAGTTTTCCTGTTGGCCAGCCACAGAACGATTCATTAGTCATTTCGTAAGTCAAAAGAAAACGCGACAAAGCAGCATCGAGAATAATACGTGTTTTAGTGAAGAAGCACTATGAAACTTCGAACAGGAAATAAGAATTCTGGACACTACATTAAACAAGTTGGAGGTTATTTATCGTCATCTCGACGTTTACTTAAAAGAAGCTAAAAAAGCGTTCCGATTCGTAATTGTGTTCAAAGTAGAAAGCTTTCAAACAAGTTAGGGATGTTATGTTCGTCATAAAATTGGATCCTAGTGATTAAGTGCTGGCAAATTCGAGGATCTATTCGATTAGATAAATGGTAGGCCTACACGAAGGAGAGAGAATATGTTGAAAGTTACAGCAGTCGTGAAAAGCAAACACACACAAAAAAACTCTGACCAACACGAAGATTATAAAGTATCTCTTTCGTTTCAATGAAGGTAAAATTAAGGGAAAATGTTTATTAAAGTATTTTATTCCCCTTGTATTAAAGCCTTATAAAATCAAAAATATTTCTCTTCGTCATTTTTATTTCATGCATCTTGCTATATTTTGTAGCTAAACAAATCTGAGAAGTCTACGTCAACGACTATAAAACATCCTTTATCAAAAAGGTCTGCGCATTATATTTCTTCTCAAGAAGTAATTTTTTTCAAGTTTGGCACACTATACAATATAAAACTCAGTCCATTTATTAAATATGTACTTTAAAAAACCAGCAGTCCCTGCACCTCCGGCTTACGCATAATTCTCTTAACATTCAGTAACTAAAATTATGGGGTAGAATTCGGTGAATCAGGTAGTCTTTTTTACACGATTTGCTTTTGCAACGCATTGTACAGACACAGAGTACAACTATGTGACAAATTGTGCGAAAACAGCATCCCTCTTGAGAAGCGAACATCTGCTCGGCTAGTAAAGATGTTTCCGGAATTTCACGGAAAGCGTATCATGCTGGGAAAATAAAATCTTGATACTATGACTATTGAACGGATATAAATGAAGGTACGATGTCTTCTTTCTGACGGGGAAAGGAAGTGATTATCGTCGATGTCAGTTTTGGAAGGTATGTAGCGTCTAATGTTAGGGTGATTAATGAGTGTTAAATTGGAAAGGGTTTGCAAGCATCTGTCATGTTCTAAGTGAGGTACAAACCTGAATTTGCCTGCAAGGGAGAAAACCTCGTCTTTGTTAAGATCTGAATCAGGTTCCTCCATAATACAAGTCTAGAACTTCAACACTACGTTAGCCTGTTGCGCCAAATTATGGTCTTGCTAGAACAAATAACGCTTCACATATTCAGTTTTGGAAAAATATTATTTATGAAATAAATGTAAGCACTTAAGCCGCGTTTTCTCGAAATCCCGTGATTTCATCACATGATTTTGAGAGTTAATAAACCGTACTCTCAGAACATCAATATTTTGAGATTCAAAAACCTAAAAGAGGCAGTCAGCAGAAGAATTTTATCAATGTTACGTCAAGTATGTAAACTATCAATGCTGATCAAAACATGAGCATCAAATTCTTCCTGCATTTTAAAAATCAGTCATCGTCAAATAAGGCACAATAATGGCGATAAGAATTAAGTCTCTTTTTCTGTCTAAGTCTCTTAACAAAATTAAGTAATTAAACTTAGGCGTATTCTTTGGTTTAGGAAACGGATCTGAGGACAGATCTGCGACGCAACAAACTTTCCTGCTTTGTTGTTCCTACTCATTCGAAACATTCCCATATATGATAACTCAATTACACTAATGCATCCCCCGTTTGCCAAATGGAACAGAGGCACGACTGCGCTGTTTCGATGTGTATACGTCAAAGACAGAATCTTCATCTCAAGTTTAAAGCATTGCGAATATTCGTGCAGGGTTATGTTTTAAATATTACCGGCTAAATGCAGTTTGCAACGGATTGCAGTTGAGGGTAAGGGCGGCGTGGTCTAAGACGACGACGATGACGATTATAATGATAGTGATTGATATTATTATTATTATTATTATTATAGCATTAATAGCAATAACAATAATGTATATTTACGCGCAGGCTTAGCAGTAGGGGTCAAAATTTAAAACCAGCAATAATACATAATTACATAAAGACACCAACACCAGACACTTACACAGCAATTACAGAAACACGAAATGTTTAATTCTGGCTGAACAACCTAAAGCAATTTTATCAAGCTGCATTAAAACTGAAAAACGTGTGCCATATGTGACCAAAGAAAATTACGATATAATAATGGAGATGTACAATAATGACAACAATAAAACAACAACATCAACAGTGAAAATACTAATATAGCGGCAGAATGAGTAAACCCTAAAAACCATATAAGCCGTGTGAGTACAGAATATCGTAGTCTAACAGGATGCACCTAAACAGAACTTCAGAAGGCAACGATTCTCTACTGAAATGTTCATTTTACGTACATAACTCAGTAACTGACGAGACAAATGCTACAGTCAATAGTGTCGCATTAACAGTCCAAGGGTTTGTGTGTGTGTGGGTGTCGGGGATTCATCAGCAGGGCACAAACACCATTCGAGATAAAAATGTTTGCTATTTCACACTTTCCCTAGGCAAGTATTTGTTTCTGTGGAAATAATGGAAATTATAACTTCACAAAGACAAGCTCCAAACTTGCAGTACATATATTTGTCCCATTTTCACGTAACTGCCAATCTGAAACCTCCAATGCTCCTAACGACAAAGAAGAAGAAATACGTGATTCATGACGCAAGGAACAGTGGTTCTCAGAGAATCAATGCAGCTTTTTGCAAGTCATGATTTAATACTGCAAGCTAAAGCACAAACTGGGAGAGTAGATGAAGGCCTCATGGGATGTAAATGAATCAATCAATTAGATGAGGTTATAAGTCACACCACATGACTTTGATCCCGTAACTACCTCAACAGTACCTCTTTATGGGCGGTACGGTAGTACTGTTTATGTATTAATCTCCAAAGGATTACACAATAATCAGTTTAAGTCTGACTTCAGGCAGACTAGTCGTGTTAAGTTATGACAGTGTAGAATATCATAATGGTGCGCTTCTTACGCAATAAACATCTACCCAGATACCCGTGAAGTGTTTTCAGTCAATGGCAAGGGGCTGTTTCCTGTTCAGGTCCTATAGGGCAATTGTGAATCGATTCTAAACAAGCAGATTGCGTATATCTGCGTGTAGACCACGCCTTTGTCTATCAAATATTCCTTACACGCTAAATATTGTCAGTGGTACTGTCATAAATAGTTTCTGGCTAGAAATGATGAGTCGGAACAGTATGGTATTAATAAGGTGCTAATTATCCGACCAAACACAACATACAGGTCTAGTACAATAGTCTTTTATTGTACACTACATTATGTTTCGGCCGGTCAGAACTGCCGAAACATGTTGTAGCACCTTACAGAGAAATACACAATGGGACGGTGTCACCCAAATACAGTAATAGACCGAAATAGTGAAACATGTCAGCAACGGATCTGAAAGGAATCGGATTTTTTTTTTTTTAGACAGATGCTGTTTAACATGGATACTTAATATCTGGCAAATCATAATGCTACATTTTTTTCACAAACATTGCCAGCTTAATCAGACTTCACTAAACACAATTTCATTACTCCTTCTGAAACTTCACAGACATACAAAAGTTGATGCAAATCCTCTTTTCTCCGGTATTTGAGCCAATTATTTGCACCTTCTTGTACCACTGCGCTAGGTACTGTGAACTTTACAGCCCTCGCACTAGCAAACCACTCCCACACAATCTCATTGCTGTATTCATTTTCAGTTTTCCTTAGTTTCCGTTCCAGTAAAACACTCCTACACTTCAGCCACTGGTTTCTTATTTCCGATTTCGCTTCTAATTGGTCACCTCTTCGAGTTCCCCCAGAGTCAAACTTCGCCACTCTCTGTTTTAGTGCCAACTTATCTTCTTCTCTTGCTTCAGTCAATTCTACCTTAGTGCTGACATGCAGAACTACACCTATCTTAGGAGACCAACGCCTACAAATTTGGATATTTCACCATAAAAGTTACGACTGTCTTCTTATATTCAGTCCTAGCCTTCCCTGACCTCTTCTTCTGACCTAGCTACACTTCGTAACATGATCTCTAAAAAAAAAGCAAGAAGTAATATTAGGGTAAGGCCAAGCTGAGAATTACAGTACGGAAAAATTAAACAAAACATAAAGAATATTCATGAGGTTCGTCATCCCCGTTGTATTCTATGAAATAACTAATATAGAGTGTGTGTACTCGTCTAACACAACTATATTTATTGGTAGAATATAAAACATGGACCCCTCATATAACCCACACCGCCCAACCTTTCTGAGAGATACGAGATCTCGTGCCCACTTTACCCCATCCCTACCCCATATAAACAGCCCATGTATGTTCGGTATAACTGCTTAATAAGTATTTCATGTACAAACTGAAGATGGCCATTATCAAGCGCCGAAACATGTAGTTGTACCTTATTTAGAAAATACTTTATATTCTACCAATAAATATAGTTGTGTTAGACGAGTAGACACACTGTACATTAGTCATAAAGAATATTTCCCATCAACGTCTCGTCCTTCCTTTCTCTTCCCGCGTTCTACAGTTTCCGTTCATTAAAGGCAGTTTTAAACGTTTCTTACGTCAGATCGTTGGGGCTTCAAAAGCTTTCTGCTAAAGAAACGTTTCCAGTGTATCCAATTTCCGTTTGAGACAAGCGTAACTTTTATTTTTACATATTAACTGCTCATAAAACTGATAACAACGAGTTTTATTGCTATTCAAACAAAATATTAATTAGTTTCAGGTAAGAACAGTTTCAACATGCATGCTTTAAAGTAAGAACCTCTAGTTTCCACACAGGGGGTCAGTTGCCAAGTGTTATTGTTTTTCCTACGGTTTTGTGGCCCAGTGCTGGCCATAGCCTCCTCATGCTTGAGGTTTCTAGATCACACACAACGACGCACCACAGTCAGTAAGAATCCTCTGGACGAATGATCACCCCGAAGCAGTGACCCTTACCTCACAACACACAACAATCACAATAGAGAGACGTCCATGCCCCGGCAGGATTCAAACCCCAAATCCCAGCAAGTGAGACGCCGCATACCCACACCTTAGACCGCGCGACCGCTGAGACCATATGTTAAGTGTTACACATGTATAAAAATACTTTATTTGAACACTTGAATAAAGCTTAAAAGTACGCTTTGTGACACAATATGGTTTTATAATATCAAATCAGGTGATATTTGTATAAAAACTGTGCTTCGAATGGTTGAGTGGGAACTGTAAAATGGACACATTGGGTGATATTAAATAAAGAAAATACACTTCAGCACTAGTAAAGACTGCCCGAATTTCACGAATGGACCCTTATCGGAATTTTATTACAGTAATGACGACGTAAAAGCAAAAGGTGCAGTTGCTTTGTGCACGCTGTGGAAATATGAGAGACACGACTAGCTACACTCATTTTTAGGTGCGTTCGCAAAATTTCGAAAAGCGACTATTAGCTTCGTCATGTCTGTTTGTCCGTCTGTCCGTCCGCATGGGACAACTCGGCTCCCACCGAACACTTTTCATGAAATTTAATATTTCAGTATTTTTCTAAAATCTGTCTAAAAAATGCAAGTTTCATTAAAATCTGACAAGAATAACATGTACATTACATGACAACAAGAACATATTTTTTATCACATCTCGCTCAGTTCTTCTTAAAATGAGGAAAGTTTCACACAAAGTCGTAGAGCAAATCAAAATCCTGATTTCATGTTCAATAACTTTAAAAAAAAATATCACGCCGTTTATGAGAAAATGAGGAAAAATAGTTTGCAGTCGGACATCACATTAAGGACAATATACCTTATGCGCAGTGGGTACTGGATACCCAAGGCTAAAAACGCACTCTCAGGTTATGTAATACTTATAGCATTTCCACCGCAGCAATGGCTGGACGAATGCGCCCAAAGGGGGGGGGGGGGTTATACGTCCACTGTGTGTCTGGTTGACGTGGGCACCAAAAGAACAGAGCGGCCAGATTTGCGTAACAGCCACTTTACCCACACGACAAGAGCTTATGGAGACCGTTAAAGGATCTAAGAGTCCAGAAGCAGATCTGGAAGATTTCGAGAAGACGAACATTTCTCACTCCTGTCGCAGTCGACCTACGATCCCTTGGTAGATCAGTCCTAGCCTAACACGATCCCGACGACGCTGTTCCTGGTTAGCATGCTTGAAAGACAATAAATGTGAAGACTGAAGAATGTTGCTTTCTCAGTGTGACTAAAAAACTCAAATTTCATAAATAGTAAAATCTCTAGTCTGTAAAAAGTGTCTGCGGGTAGGCCTAACTAAACACTTCGTCGGATGGCCAAGCTTAAGCGAAGTTAAAAACAAATCCATCTCGGACCCAGAAAGTGTATGCTTCCAGCTTGATACACATGTTTATGTCTCCTTATCCACTACACATCACACAGAAATGGCATCAAAGAACAGGACTTTTTCTGCCGAGATTTTACGAATGCAGAAATGTCTGACGCTATACTATGCTTGCCTTTTACAAGCTTGGTAGGACTCATGACAAAGAGCTGATTCATCGTATGGTCCCTGCTAGCCCAGGGCAAAACTATTACATCGCGAGTCCTAAATTAACATAGGACAAGCAAATACAATCGGTACATCGAAAGGCAATTACTGTCACCGGGAAATAAAATACATTTCGGTACAATATAATAAATACGCACACACAGATTTCAAGGGCTTTTTTTCAAAGCAGCTATCAAGAAGACTACAAAAGGGCAGCAACATTTTGTTGTATTGTGATTCTTGATGTTAAACGCATGAGTTGATTGGAGAATAGATCTGTGACAGACTTTGTAGTAGCTCCGAACATGGAAAGAACATTACAGCAGTAATCAGAACTCAGATTCTTATTTTTAATACTTCGTGTTGAATCTTCAATGTCTCCATGCAGCTAATATTTAGAGGCATTGAGATGTGAACGAGGTGACAGCGTGTGGAAAATGCGTATAAGGAACTCTGTTACAGCATTATTTTCCATGACTTTTTCCCTTTTACAAACTACGACGCGAGAACGAAGAGACGTGACTGATGTGTCAAGGTTACATTCTTTGTTAGGAAATGTGTCCGAAAATAAATCTACGGCGATGTGCTCCGATATTGATTCATGGCTGCTTTAGTATCTCTTTATACTGATTCGGTGGATCAATGGATTTTACGTAAAATGATCTGACAGCGATTAAATTATGTTTATCTTATGTCAAAATTCAGGTTCTGGGAGAAGTTCAAACACAAAACTGCTGAGGGAAACAGGTCATGTTTCTTTCCCACCTGCAACTACTCCTCCCTTAAAAATGACTGTTTGAAGTGATTAATTTTCGTTATTAACTACACATGCGAAGTAATACGCTAATCCTTACGGATATGACAAGGTGTAATCAATTAAGAGGTTTTTAAATTGCTAAATTCAGAATGAGTTCAGTCCCAAATACTGTAAACTGTCTTTAAGCTACTGATTAGGTGAAGCACAAAATGGTAAAATTAATAAAAAAATTTGGAATGATTAAGTATAAATTCAACTGACGAAACCTCAACGTTTAATCAGACATAATTCTTACTTATAGCTACACGACAATATCACTGATAAAAATGTAAAGAAATGGTAATGACACATATGAGGTCAAATACTAAGCAATACATACTGCATCATCATACACCGTACACGTGGTGAGACACAATATAGCATTACAGAAGGGGAAAAAAAACATTATTTGATTCAGCCATTTTACACACAAGTCACAGAGATAAATACTTCCATTTATTTATGATCTGCAAAATGTTTGTTAAACCATGATATATACCTGCACTGAAAATGTTCTATTCAGTTTTCAGTCTGCGGATTTTCAAACATGTCACTGAATTCTGAACAAGACGGTATTACCTTAGCTTTCAAGGTGAGGTATAGTTCTGCACAGTCTTCTACAGTTCCAGATAGCCTCCCAAGATTGTGACATTTTACGGTTGGCCTGAACTTGTTGCAGCTCGCTCGCAATTCTGGAAGAAGCCACCGGTTCCAACATTATTGCAAGCATAAGATAAACTGCACAGTACCAACTTTTGCTTTAAATAACTGCCTATTTAATACGATTGAATGCAGTAACAGAAATGTTATAAAACATTGGTTATATTCTGAGTATGTCACTCTTGTTTCGATAGAAATTAAAGACTACAGATAAATCTGCCCCTAATATACTGCTTCGACTGTCAACAGGGTAGCGACGTCACCTACATGTGGCGCATTATTTCAACTGAAATATCACCTCGCCCCGTGCATTATCTTGACCCGTTTCGCCTATTATAAATTATCGTAATTTAATTTAAAATTGTATAGGCACTTCAACACTAACATTAATTCTTAAACACTGTACTGACTTCACTAATATAAAACAACTGCCATGTTTATTCCTATACTTATCACGAATATAAATATCTTCCCAAACTGTCGGTAGTGGATACAGTTCCAAGACTGCACAGTGTTTATAACTAAATTAGAGCAACTTGCGAACAGGTACATGTTGGTACGCTGAACACACATCGGATGTCAATACCTTCCACCAAAACTACGTCCTCCAAATAACGAGTTGATAAGATTCACGTACTGCCTGTCCTTTTTTTCTGTACGTAAATATACTCTGGGGCACGCCGTGACGCAGTTGGTTGAGGCAATGAACTACAAGCCGGAAGGTCGCGGGTTCGATTCCCGATCGGAATTTTTCATTGACATATTTCTCCCAGCCGCACCGTGGCCCTGAGATTGACTCAGCCTCTAACAGAAATGAGTACCAGGAATATTTCCTGGGGGTAAAAGCGGTCGGTTCGTAGGGCTGAAAACCTTATCACCTTCATGTGCCGATTGTCTTGAAATCTGGGAGCCTCAGACTCCTGAAGTCCTCAGGGTCTGTCACGGCCTGTAATGGGATTACTTTACTTTTACATATGCTCTACAAGCCAATAACTAACTCTTCCAATACGCATTCAACTTTCATTTCAACTCTTAAAATAAGACTGCAGTTAGACCTGTTGCCGATCACAAGGCGAATTTATGGTACTTCTTCATCTGCATTAGTCACTGTTCTGAAGGACTCCGCCGCGTACGTGAACCTTAGCTAAACCCAGGACTTTATAAAGTACACTGAACTGCACGTTCGGGTTAACTATGACATATTGTTTTAGGGTATTTCGCCGCCAGGAAAGTATAAGCCAGTTTCATCGTAAGACGATTTACTTTGTTAAAGCCCCTAACGCCTCGGATAAACAAAGTTACTTATTCTGCTTTTTTTGGTGTTTTGGATGCCTTTATAAAAGTTACAGCATAGTCTGATCGAACTCATCTGCGATATCCTGCAGAGTAACCTCTACGGGATTTAGACTTGGACTTTATATTTATCGTTGTAGGAACCTTTCTTCGTTATCAAAGAATATACAAATTTCAGTCAAACACAGCATTTAATAATGCTACTACAGCGACATGTTTCGACTCATACGAGTCATCATCAGCCTATCTTTTGAACCATGTTGAAGGTGTACAATTAATAGTGCAC
>Ga0123354_10006617_pt1 | contig 17260 bp, 9 predicted proteins | sample TergutLab28metaG_2_FD_97872 | JGI IMG/M metagenome (GOLD analysis project Ga0123354, IMG submission 97872) | Labiotermes labralis P4 segment gut microbial communities from Petit-Saut dam, French Guiana - Lab288 P4 | ecosystem: Host-associated > Arthropoda: Insects > Digestive system > Gut ...
GGAGGGGGTGGTGGGGGGGGGGGGGGGGGGGGGGGGGGGGGGGGGGGGGGCGTGGACTGAATTGATCTGGGTGAGGATAGGGACAGGTGGTGGGTTCTTGTGAATGCGCTAATAAACCTTGGGTTTCCATAAAATGCGGGGAATTTCTTGATTAGCTGAAAACCTGTTTGCTTCTAAGAAGGACTCTGCTCCATGTAGTTAGTTACTTAGTTTGTTTGTTTGTTCCAAAGCATAACATTCATGTAAATAATATTAAAGAAATGTTACCATCTGGCAGAGGATAAACCATATCCCCATTATAGAGTTAATGCTGTTTACAGAAGTATGACCTGTTTGCTGGAAATCATATAAAAGTAGCAAATAACCTATGACAAAAAATACTGAGTGCTGGAAACTACAGTGATACATTAAATAGCCATGATGCATTATAGAGCAAAAATAAACATACACTCTGTGCATTTTTTACCTCATCTTATCAGAAATCCTAAAAAATAATGAACTTTATTGAAATATTGGTACTTAAAGGCTGCATAAACATTATAAGAAATTAAAAACCTCCTATGGTGCACAATCTAAATAAAAATAACAATAAAATAAAGGCAAATTTTCCACCCACACATCATGAAGGCATATGATTGTGGGTTGAGGAGGAATACAGCTGCATTCTTTCTTAGCCATGGCACTAAGTGGAGGTGAGTGATCAGCTTCATGCCCAAGTCACTTTATATCCCTTACAACCCTGAAGAAAGAGCCCTCAGTACCCACTGCAAAGGAGGTTGTGTGGTATCCAGGGACACTCTGACAATTTCAAAAAACAGAATATCTCTTGCTCTGTCAGGAATCTACCCACAATTTCTGGATCATCCAGCTCATATCCAACATAAAGAATAAGCGTAACAAATAAGAATAAATGTTTTGGTTATGCTCAGAGAAAATGGGAAAAGTTTTCAAATAGTAATACTTTCCTAGCTCTTTAATTTTATAAATCCGAAAAGCACGCAATATGCATCCTCATTCCTCCACCTCAACATAAATAAAACCATTGCTGCAGTGAATAAGTGCCACAGAGATGAGCTCAATCAGCATTCAAGGACAGCAACATAAAATTTTGAAACTAAATCCATAGTATATTCTTGCCAACCAACTGAAATATAATTAAATTTGAGGATGGCACATTCTAATGAGGGATCTTAAGTACACTCCTTCCTTCACAAACCAAACCGAATACCAAAATATGTAGGGTGTCTTCGCACATTAGGAAGTGCTGTCCAGGAATTAGCGTTAGAATGAGATATCACAGGCTTTGTTCACTTTCAGCTGTTGACACTGGAAAGGCTCTCACAGCAGCGAAAGTGTTTGAAGATGTACTGAAACTAAATTCGAAGGTGAATCATAATCCAGAGGTCAAATACAGCATAACAGTACACAATGCCTTCCACTATACCTAACTTCTGGTTCAGGATTTGTCACTTGGACCCTTCCTTTTTCTCATATATATGAGCAATATACCCAAGGTAATAAATAATAAATCCATAGCTGTATTATTTGCCAATTACACTAGTATTTCATTCAGCCACTCCAATTTTAAAGGTTTTGAGGAAAATATGAATACTGTATTTGAAATTTTGAACAACTGGTTTGAAAGAAATATACTATCTCTAAAATTCGAAGAAACACACTATACTCATTTTGTGACAGAGAACAATACACCTATCTATATACAAATTTGTTATGAAAACACAACAATCCCCAACATCACCTATACAGAATTCTTAGGTTTAATCATTGATAATACCTTAAATTAGAACAATAATGTTGAATTTCTTATTAATAAACATAGTACAGCCTGTTACATATGATCAAACTGCATATGTCTCAACCTCCATTAATAACTATATATTATGCCCTTTTTTTTTTATTATGACATATGGGATCATATTTTGGGGCAATTCAACCCAGAGTTTAAAAATCTTCAAGATACAAAAGAGGGCAATTAGAATTATAATGGGAAGAAGGAGCAGAGAGAGACTTGTAGGAATTTACTTAAAGACCTAACAATGTTGCCACTCAAATAGCAGTATATACTTTCTCTACTTTTATTTGTGACTAATAATAAAAAATACACAAAACTACAGTATACATACTAGACATAACAATGATCTACATTTACCTCAGACAAACTTGGCTATTTATCAAAAAGCAGTTTATTATTTAGGTGTTCAAATCTTTAATAATCTTCCATCAGATATTAAAAATATTTCTAGCAATCTTGAGAGATTTGAAAGAATTAAAAAAACATTTCTTGATTACACATCTTTCTACACACTGGAGGAATATTATTTCAGATGATGCATGTGGTACATAATTCAATTTCTATTCAGTCTCAATGTTCATTCAATTTTCATTTAATTTTATTCAAATTTATGTGACATGTTTATTCTATTGTATAAATTTATCTGCTGTATTTATGTTTACTCTAGTTACATACATAATTATCACAAGCTGTTCTGTTGTCGTGTTGTTGCATTTCATGCAATTGTTATGCCTCTTGTATTCTTGACAAATTATGGGCGTTTTTGATTCGCAGGTTTTATGCCTTTATATTATATATAATACATGACTATTTCAACATCCTATTGGGTTGTTTTGACCCTTGTAGGGATCTCTTGAATGTAAATAAATAAATAAAGGTAAATACTGTTACCAAGCCAAATGAGTCTCTAAATTCTGTAACCTTGACTTCATATTATTGATCACTAAATTTTCAAAATTCTTATACTTTCTTTAATCCCTGTTACTTTATTTTGTTTCCACACTGGTCTGTAACTAAGAACTCATTTTGAGGATATGTTCCCAGAAAGCTTTTTGAGACTGCCGTATTGTTTTCACAGTTTGATAGGGGGATCAATCCATCTTGTATGGTTTACACAACCATACTTGAACAAATGCAGGAAAGAAATTTGGAACCAGGACTTTTAAGATGTCTGTGATATAATCAACATAATGTAGCAAAGAATGTATACAGATGCTAAATCCTGCAACTTTGTCAACAGCATAACTTCCCCCATGTTCAAGCCTATGACAGCACAATTCTGACCTGTGGCATGATGAAAATAATAAACATATAGTTTTGCAATGCCTGCCTTTTGCCTTAACATTGATGACATTCCAACAGATAAAAATATAAAGTTGTCTTTTAGGAACCCCATGGAAATCCAGATGTCTGTAAGCATTGTATTTCACATGTTACAAATCAAGATAAAAGAATTATGGATCTCTAGGATTGGCGCACTTCATTTCTTGAGTAAGTCACAAGAATGATGTAACCATTATTATTCACAATTCTTCAATGATTACTAACATTTTATTTTTGGTACAGGTTTTAACAACTGCCTTCTTCATTTTATTCTTTAAATGTGATGTGCAATATATACAATTTTCTTGAATGTGAACACACCCTAAAGGAAGAGTGCTCGGTTCTTGAAGTTCAGTGTCATAGGCCATGTCTATGTATAAGTCAACCCTTTTTAACAAGTCAGGTTATTAAAACTGTTTTCATTAAACAGTTTTAATAACCTGACTCATTCTGTTTCATCTTTTCAAAGTGTGATGTGAAGTGCACATTCCAGCACTTCTGCCTTAGCTCTTATATCTATTAGCATACAATATGATTCATTATTTTTATTTGTAACATTTTTTTGCCTCAAGTGTGCCACTTGTTATTACATTCACTGTTCACACTCACGTACGTGTTTCACCATTCATATACTGTACACAGGAATCCCACTTGTGTGTTTTGATCTGAGACAACTGACTTCCCTGTATCCTAATTTTCTGTTTTTCACTAAAATCCACAGGTATTCCTCTTCCTTTTGAAAGATCATTTCAAGAGACCAACAGTACAATATGTCTTTCCCTCCAGGGCCTACTGCCATATTCACATCTGATTACAGAATTACCTAACAAAGGCAAAGAATATATGCATCTTTGTACAATGCATTTGTTTTCCACCTGCTTGATTCTGTCCATGTTTTTTATTCTCCATGTTAAGGAGTTTCTTTTATTTTTAAAATGCTCATTTCCACATGGACAACACTTTGCCTTAAATAGTTCCCCAGCACAACACTTGAGTACTGAACTCTGCTGCCTAGCTGTGTATGTTTTTTAAAAAAATAAAAATGAAAAACAGCCAACAAACCTTGGCAGCCAGACAAAATGATATTATATTCTGGTTGCTGACACTATCATATTTCTTCAATAATGGCAGCAGCAGTTCTAAAATCATAGTGAGAGATAATATGAAGAAACTAGCTGAAAGTGTTAGGTTTCAGACACGACTGTCACACCTCCTCTCAAAGAACACAACAAACCTCCGTTTGTGTTTTTCCAAGGAGGCGTGCCAAATTCCCAGTAGTTGCATCAGTGTAGGCACTCAAAAGGTACCTCACTATTCGTGACAAATTACACAGTATTCATTAGCACTGGGTGGTAGGTCTTAACATGTGTCGATTAGCAAATGTGGTCTTATATGGACCACACCTATTTTCTGTTATTAGCTAGAGGGAATTTGTTGCTGTATATCTTATTGTTAGTAATGGCTTTAGAAATCTGTAGTAGCTTCTTAAAAAAAAAAATCCCTGGAACCATAGGTGGCAATGAATTATTGTCATTTCATATGAACAGGAAAAGGATGCTGGGATTATATCAACTGCTCACACTGCAGTAGGTACATTTTTACAACTTTTATTTGTAAACACACCAAAAATAGAATGCATGGCATATTACCTCTTTAGAATGCTGAGCCTTTCTTTCTCTGATGGTACATAAAAGTATGGTACACAAGTGTTTTTGCAGAGAGAGAGAGAGAGAGAGAAGACCAATGAGGTACTCAAAAGCATTTGGGAAAGAATGAAATTAAGTACTTTTAAAAATACTTTATTGAACAAAAAATGTATAATTGTATACATTATGGCCAGGTTAAGAATTCGTTTACAAAGAAAAAAGGGAAGATGGCATAAGATACACAAAACATTTGGTCTCAATTCAAGTTTCTTAGATGTAAAATGCTGACAATGATGTTGGTGGGTAGATGGAGACCACTCCAGCAGCCAGTCACACACCAAACAACTGGTGCTTCCTCGCTGCCAAGAGATTAGCCCACAGGAGAATATGCACATGAAGGATTTTTCAAAATTGAATTCCATTGTAATAAAAAAAAAAATTAATGATATGCTACAATTTAATGGCAAGTTATTTCACAGTCTATGCATGTATTGCGCAGCAGAAAAAGGGAAAAAAAATTAATACGTCTTGAGCTTTTGTAAGAGAGATGAAAGGTCCTTGCATTTGGAACATCTAAAATGTTTACAACCTGTATAATCAAATCACAACCACGTGTCCCCAAGTCTTTTTATGTAAGTTACACGCAATTACAGTTAAATGGATTGAAGTGAACTCTATGGGTAATAAAAGTACTGCCAACAGTGCTTTCAAAACTATCATATGGAATGGAATGACTCTCTCTGTACATTTTGAAAATGGATAAAAATATAACAAACCGCCAAAATTGAACATAAAACAAACTGTTACTGCATTATACCAGGGACTAGTCCCACCAACATCTAGCTGCACCATTCATCTTACATTCTTGACCAAATACTGTCATCACCAGGGCTATGTGAATGACCAGGGCCAAGCAAAGAACAAAACAGAGTTGCTATTTGGCACAATGAGCAATAAATAAGTTTAAACTCATACCTTTCTTGTTTTGGACATGCACAAGCCAACAGAACTGGTGAAGGCAAAATATAATTATATTCACATGTAACTGTTAAACAGTAAACCACAGAACAATAAAATTTATCCTTGCAAATGTCACACCCATACCTTATTTACACCAAATAGGCCATAGGTGCTACATACCCAGACTAGCATTCCTCAGTCTGTGCATAAGTACTAATAGGCACGTGCCTGTGCAACATACAGTAGTGAAAAGTTTATATTTAAGAAACACAAGGTTGCAAGTCAGGTTTTCACAGTGGTGTGGATGAAGATTCTGTTCTTCTGAGATATGACACCAGGTCACTGGGTAATTGTAGCCTGACATTTTAAAGGAACATATTGCTTTAATCTTTAAGGGTCTAGAGGTCTAAGGAGGAGAAGGGGGGAGAAGAGAACCCATTCTTGAATAACTACTTTACCTGAATATTTTTCTCAGTTACAGAGATGTGTATGAATATATTAATCATCTGGACAAAGGTCTGAACATGAAACTGTTAAAAAATTTGGTTTGCCACTGTGCTTCCTTAACACAAATTTGTTATCAGTTAGCCTTCAGGTTCATAATTTTACACTAAAATATGCATATTCTGAGAAAATCTACAATTTCACTTTTCCCTGAAAAGTGAAATTGTATACTCTGACTTCACCAAATTTCACTGATAATAATAAGTAGATCAGAGTTCTTTGATCAGACATTCAAAAGGAAAACACACTGAGGTGCAATCATGAAAATGCCTCAACAAAACCTGCTCATTTTTTCATGTTTTCTACATCATTAATTCATATTCAGTAGCTACTATGACTAGCAAACATAATGAAAATTCAGCCCACAAATTTACATAAATATGATCGTATGTTGAATGAAATGTAATACAACAGGCATGTAACTGCAAGTTATACAAGAAAATTCCTTTTAAGTGTCATAATTATGAGCCATGAAAGATTACTTGCCACAAGCACCTACAAACCTTCAGGAATAATCAACATCATGAATTTATGAACAACTCACTGTGGATTTTACAGACAGGTTGTAATAATGGGAGGTTGACTAAAGTAGCCCAAGATCACATCCAGTGGCTGGCTTTGATTTTAGTAATGCTGTGTTCTGTTACCACAGCGTTCATTAATCTTGCTAATATGTGACTTTAAGCACTTACTCTGGTAAGTGCTCTTTCCTATCTCACTTAGTTTAAATAGCCTACATATAATTCATGTGTTGTCAGATGTCCTAACATTCTGAGCCTAATAAGTAATTCCACCATGTAGCATGGAGCATTTAGGAGTTGGGAGGGATTTATCACACTTATAATTCTATGCTACAGCAGGCCAGTACTCCTGTAACTCTGGACAAAACATGTTTCCATACCCTCAGGGAAAGAAAGGTGGAAATTTTAGACTGTAAACGTGCTTTTGTAAACACATCAAAAGCCCTTCCTTGCTTTAGCCAATACAGGATTTGAAAATATAAACCATGATACCCAGTAAAACACTGTAGGTGGCTATGGGGGGGGGCTTTCATTTTGATTCATCTGTGAAAGAAGATTCCAAAACTCTTACGATGTTAATTCCAAAACCTGCACAATGTTTCCACAATTTCAAATGTAAAGACCTTGTGTGGTGTCCAAGAAAATCACACATGCTCGAAACATAAGACATGAAATAATAAAGTGCATGGTAAAAGTGATATCACTAATACATAATTTCATATTATCATAACATACTTCTCCAGACTGCTTGTCAATTCAAAATGGGCATCAACTCTGAAAAGCATAACCTTGCACTTAAAAAAATATTCTTAACCCTAACTAAATACATAGTACTGGAGATTCAGTGTCTATGTCCACATTCCAATTCCAGAAAATTGTAGATTCAATAACACTTTATCACCACCTTATTTAGATGTAACAGGAAGAAAAACTATTCTTCTGTCAAGCTGCAAAAACACAGTGTTGCAAAGACTACTGATAATATACTGCAAGATCAAACACTGTCTTTTTAATTTCAGATCATACACGCAAGTACAAATCAAAGAGACAAATATCAAGACAGCACAATACCTTAAACTGGCCATTTTTTAAACATGACCACACAAAATGTGCTTTCACTCACCTTGATATCTGGACCAAGGATGTGTGTGCGAAATTCAAGGAATGGCATGCAATCCTGGTCTTTCCCTAGTCATGTTCAGGCTTGAGCATACCTATGTGTATTAGAGAGGCAATGGAATAATCCCATTTTCCACGTAATTTACTTTATGTTTGCTTTCTGCCACAGTCCCCCTTTAAAAACTGCCATACTGATCATATACAGAACAGATAGTTTTTCTCCCTTTTCTGAATGAAACATGAATTTTAGGCACCATACAAAAGCATAATTTTCACTTAGATCTAATTGTAGTGTAATTCATACTAATATATTAATTTGTTGCATTCCTTTATAAAGTGCTATATCTTCTGTGACACTGGATACAAGAATATGTATGTATGTATGTATGTATGGACAATTATTATTTTTGAAGTCATAGAACCAGGAGATTCCCACGAACGCATACACATTCTATGACCCAAGTGCGTAACACCTATTACATGATAAGTATACCATGTGGAAAATGGTGCAACAAACATACACATGCACAGGTGCACACACACACAATGGATGTACCAGAATAATTTCACATTTGGGGGGGGGGGGGACTCTATTACTATATGGAAACACAGCAACACATAGATAAGACCTGTTACATTACTGTATGTGCTCCCATTGTGTGACACACTCTTCTGATGTAGAGGGAACAGGAGAGGAAAGTGAAGAGAAATATAATCCTGCATTGTTAGCACTGTGTGTAGTCCATGGGCACAATAAAAAAAAGTCAAAAGAATGGAAGAATAAAGAATGTCTTCTAAACACCATACATGACAATGAGAACCCGGATTGAATCCACCAACTTCAATGACAATCAGATGTCTAATTAACAAATTCAAAGGACACAAACAGCAGTGAAACAAAAATATACTGACAAAATAGAAGGAACTGCTGCAGATATACCAGCATGATTCAAATGTCTGCCATGGAAATCAGCATACTGATGTCCCAGTGAAGCAGGGGTAGGTAAAACAACTGTACATCATACCTAAAGAAGTGTCTTTCAAAACACACAACCACAGTTCTTGCTTGTACTGAATAGAGATGACTCTAACCACCCAGTGGAATTCTGTAAGCAGCCTTTGGAAAAGTAAATAGAGGCACAAATGAATGTTACTGTAAGTGAAATGGTTGCATAAACAGAATAATGCCAATCTGCAACAGATAACTCACAGACATGCTAATCTGTAGTGCATTGCAGCTCCTATGGTATGGCCAAACCCTGTTTCTTTGAGAACACTCCCTCAACCTCAGTACCTATCATAACTTTCCCCTCTCATTCATGCTACCACAACAATTTCAATAAAAAAATGTGTGACTGACTGCTTTTCCAATGTCTGGTGTGGCAGACATGTTTTGTCACCAGTGACAAACATTTGAATATGTCTAATAAGAACAGCTTGATTACTTTTCTGTACAACCATTTCTGTTTACTACTGCAGTTTTCACTACTAATAGGATAAAAAGGAGAACCAAGAACGCATGTCAGGATGTACCTGCAAAAAGAAACCATATATTTAACTAAATTACTCACAAGATTTTCAGGTGTTTTGTTTGGGTTCTTATTCTGTGTCAGAAAGCAGAAGGCTGATGTGAGATTGTACTGCATGTAAAAACCGAAAACACTGTAACATACAAATTATTCACCTAGTGGATATAAGGCAGTTTTGAACCTGGAGTGTAATTATTAACAAGTATTCACCCCAAACATAAAACGAACAATCATTTCACTAAATTCTGTTAAACGCTTTTTCTTCCATTTTTTATGTAACCAGTTCAATGTATCATTCAGTTCCAAACTAACTTTTGTTTTGTCCTTGTGCTTTTTATTTGTAATGCTGTTCCAATTGTTGATTTCAAATTACATCCAACAAAAACACAGAAAACAATATTCAGGCACAAATTAAAAGTAAAAATAAAATAAAACTGCTGCAACTTTTACTGCAACCATATTAAAATATATTCCACCTCAAAAAAAAAAAAATAATGAGACCTCAAGATTTTAAAGGGACTCTCACACTGGGACTCAGTTCTGGAATTCACTCATTCATTCATTCACCATAACAAGACACGAAGACTGGTAACACTTCACCTAATTAATTGACTGAATGTAACACAAACCACAGAATTAACTCTGTCACACACAATTAACAATAAACACAAAATACTGCACAGAGCTGCTGCAGTCAACAATCAAGATAAATACGCTTGCAGCTTTACTAGCAATGTTAAACACTGTTCCTTAATGATGCTGTAATAATTACATCAATTTCAGTCATGGTTAAAAACAATAACATAATGGTTGTAAAAATAGAAGGGGAAATGAGTTATATTGAGAATATCTGATGAAGAGTTCCTTTATATACAATAAATGTAATGAAGATACAAGTTTTCTTGGATGTAATGCTGTGTTGTTCAGAAAATAGGTCCCAGTGTTTCAAAGGGTCAGACTGCCCACAACTTCAGGGTCAAGCAGCCCAAAAACAGTAGCTGTAAGGGAAGATACAGAGTATGACACAGGTACTAGTGATGAGGGCAGCAACAAAGACAATGTGGGTGACAAGCCAAAGGGGTGCGATTCCCCTTGGACTGCTTGACCATGAAGATGAAGGCAGTATGACCCTTTGAAATGCCGGGAACTACTTACCTGGTGACACAGTATTAACATCCCAAATGACTAACCTTCAGCAACATCACTATGAGACCCTCAAATCTCACAACACATCTAATGTCTGGCTCTGTTTCGTAGAGTCTGAGTTCGAATTCTAGGACGAAGTGTCCAAAGCTGTTTCATTGCTTGGGGAACATTTAGTGTATAAAGTGATCAACATGCAGCACCTATTTCCATTTACAGGGGAACTTACACAAGTAATTGGATGTATGTCTGCACACACCACTCACCCGACATCGCAGTCATCCTCTGTGTACATGTATTATTGCAGTCATTCTTTGTGATCTCTGTGTTGATGTTTACAGTTTAATGTTATAATTAAACTTCCTTAAATCTATAAACAATAACAATCTAATATAAACAGGATATGTTACTACCACTTGAATTTGCAATTTTGAACATGTATTACATGAATATCCAAACAATAAGATGGTTGATCATAAGCCTGACAGCATTATAAAATTACTATTGCAAATCTTGGTAAATACTGCTAGATTATAACAAAATAAAATATGTACAGGAAGAAAGTACTTGGCAAAACTGAAAAAAATGAAAGTGTAACTAAGTTTCTCATATTCATTCTGAAAGAATAAGAAAGGAATGGTGATGGGTATAATGATACGAATAAATACACAAAATGAAGCAAATGAATTACAACACTGAACAATGAACGTAATTCCATCAAAATTATTTCAAAACCCAAAGCTTCACATCTAACATACCACACCTGGATGAGGGACATAGACACTTGATCTCCCTCATGTTTTTTGCAGTTCAGTTTGTTGAAACTCCCATGACTCATGACACCAAGAGCACGTGTCAGAAATGTTATCTGTAAAACTGCACTCCAGAAACAAATCTGCACAAAAATACCTTAATGGACTTTGACACACAAAATAATCATAAACTTAACACCAAGAAATACATATTCTTAATGCATGCTGGCCATAATGGAAAACATTCAACTCAAATCTCAGGTTTATCATTGCAGATTCTTGCTTCCTCTGATATTCAGTTTGTTGAAAGTTTCGATTTCCTTCATGGAAGAAGACACTTTACAACTGGTTTTTCAGAGTTCAGTAGATTGATTGTCCTGGTCCTGAGGCAGCTAAGCTTTAGTTAGGCCAAGTCACAACTTCCTGATGTGTATGTGTATTGACTGGTATGTGTGTTGGAAAGACAGTGCTTAAAGGAACTGCAGAATGCCTTCTTCACATAAAGACAAATATTAAGGACTCACTGCCCTATAGAATTTATTAGTATTAGTATTAGGTTGTTCTGTAGAAATTCTTGGTTGTATGACTGATTACTCACACCACTGACCGTATCATGTGAAAACCTCTGAACATCATATATGATATGATTTAATGCAATCAGCATAAGAACCATTCCTTACACACTGGCTCACATCTCACACTGAAACAAATGCATCTCCCTATGGACAAATGATAAATTTGTGTGTTTAAGGAATCAGCCAGAACAAACAATCAATATTACTTAACTTTCCACCAAGTATAGCTGAGTTATACCAACAGTCGAATCAATTAATGTAATTGAGTCACACAGCTTCAATTTTCAAGAGGGTACAATATCTGCAAAATATTCTTGGAAAGTACCTAGACTTGAACAACACTGAATTTAAAATGTCTTGATCTTACATTTACAGTTTTACACATCACAAAAATAATAATATCACCATCATATTTATTCAGTCAACCTGTGAGCAGTCCAATAAAAACTACAAAATGGGAGAAAAACTATGACTGCAAATGTACAAAATATGTATGTCTGTGATGGAGTTTCATCCAGTACACTCCATCTGTTGCACTGTCTTTAGGACACACACACTTTCTGGGATATGTACCTTCAACAACACTTGCTCTGTTTCCATCTCTGATCATCATCACAGATTTTAGCATTATGTCCATCACAATAACACACTGCATACTGATAAGTTTCTACATACGTCCAGGACAACCTCAGGCATGATGCTTGTTGGGCTGCATTACGTCTGGTCTCACAGTACAAGGATGTCATATCTAACAAAACCAATTTGTATACTGGGATGCCTACTATGACAAATTACTGAATTAAAAAAATAAATATGGTAAATGTCCAAAATACCATAACAGTTTTCTTGAAATTATAATTATTCATTATGTATCATTATATATTAAAACCATCAAAGCTTCTGTACATAATAATGTAACACATATTTTCTAACATACTGCTTGAATTTTCTATTAATCAACGATTTTAGACACAAGACAAATTTATGTAAAATAGCCTCGACAGGATAGAATGTTTACCAGTGCCAAAGACTCAACATTTTATATACTGCGTGAGCATGCTGCAGACACAACAATAATTGAAGTTTGTCAAATTTTAAAAATTGTGAACTGTTACTGTGAGTAAATGAGACCCTTGTACACTTCAGACAGTGTGTTCTAAAGGACAATGTAATATGCATTCAATTTCCGACTAGAAAGAAACTTCCAGTTTCTTCCAGAATATTGTTTAACCTGCTTTTAAATTTAACACTATACATTTTCTGTGCAACTACAATACAATCACAAAATTAAATAACAACTTGTTGCACTACACTATTCACTGTCAGTTAGTTCTCTGACATGTTTTGGCCTGACTTAATAGGCCACTCTCAGGTAGTCCTCTATGACATTTGGAGTGTTTGCTTCAACTTATCTATTAGAGTTTTCACATATGAATAAAATTGATGTAGTATTAAATTACAGTTAAAATACAATTAAGTTACAATTAGTAGAGTATAAAATTATTAAATTCTAAAATTACATGTGGTGTCCAAACATCTATATTTTGATCTTAGTAGCAAGTTTTGCAATACATGAAAATAGAAGATGAACTATGACTAGAACTTTGAAGGTTTGTTTAACCTATAGTATTGATGGCAATTTAGATTCAACAGATGTTTGGATACATGTATTCCACCGTTTTCCACATTCTAAATGAGTTCTATAAAATTTCTCACTTAGGGTTTTTTTTTTCTTGTAAAGCAACTCGAGTTCTTGATTCAGTCCATATTTAACAGCTAAATTTTTTGTATTACAGCTTTGTTTGTTTTTGCCATTTACCTCAATCTTTATGTGTTTAGGTGTTAATTGATGGTTTTTGCATATCTTGTTGAACCAGGTAGCTGCAGTAGTCTTTAAATAAACTTCTCTTTGGCGTTTTTGAAGTTGTGAACAACTTGGGCCTGTCTGACATTTCTAACAAAGTTTATCTTCCATATTCACAGATGTCAAAACTTGCTATATATAAAGAAAGATTGAAATACAGATGTTTGGGCACAACATATACCTATAGAAATTCATAATTTTATATTGTATTATATACTGTACTAATTGTAACTTAATTGTACATTAAATGTAATTCACTAAAACACTGATTTTAATCACATGTGAGAACTCTAATAGGTAAGTTGAAGTGAATGTTGCATATGTCATAGAGGACTCCATGAAAATGGCTTATTAAGTCTGGCCGAAATATGTCAAGAGAACTAACCAACAAAAAACTGTATGCTGCAACAAGTTGATAATGAATTTTGTGAATGTTTAACCTCTGTTAATGTAAAGTCAATCAGCACTGCCTGTAGGGAATCAGGCAGGGAGGTAATCCAGTATTACTTCTTATAGTATAACAGCTGGAGTAGTGTACGTACTGAAAGCCAGCTAGAAATACACCACAGTCAAGAAATTTTGTAATTTTTTTTTTTCAGAATTAATGAAATGCTAATATTTTGTAAGACACTTATTTACTCTCCATGTTGTTATTTGATTCTGTGTCAGGAGAACCATCTACTCACTGTGATAGAAAACACAGAAATAAATTCTGCAGGCAGTTTTAAGAGTCCTTGAAACTTGTATACTTGAAAAGAAGTGACTCCTACATTCATATTCCAACACATTCAGCACAACTCATAACTACAAAATGCAATCCTGTACACTAGACAGGGATGTCAAGGTGGACAAAATATGGGCACTCTGACAATGCCACAATGTCAACAGTTAAATATTCACATGCCATTACAATGTATCATCATTTGATAATTTGTCATTGAGAGTTACTGGCTTGGAATGTCTTCTGTAACTAAAATGTAGGAGGATTACCTGGTGAATGTCATTAATGGATATTTTGGTAACATTATAGAAAGTTTCAGGTTTGAGGGTCCACTGTAGATGGAATCCTTTTTGTTCTGTTTAACTTAAAGTCATTAGAGTTACGTATTCTATCCCGTCACTTATTATCCATATAACTGCGCTACTGACACAGTAGCCAAGTTAATGAAGATAGTGTGTACATGACACCACACCACAGCAGCCCAGCATCACCATGACCAACAAGGAAGAAAAACTCTTTGGCCTGCTTACTTGGAGTAAAAGTGCAAGACAAACACACACAGCTGGAAGACAATGCAGTCTAACAGATGTGCACAGTGTGCAGTACAAAAAGGAAGTACCTGAATTTGCATTCTAGCAATAAATGCAGATGAAACACGTTTACCCTAATCTCAAATGGATGGAAAATACTGTTTTAGTGATCTTTTATATATCACATACATTTTTCCTAGTATCTTACACTTGCCGTGTCTTGCCTTCTCACATTCTCATCACATATGTTACTGAAGACTGGTATTACCACTTCGTTTCACTGTTTACCAAGAACTGTAGCCTTCAACTGTCTCCATCAGGTGGGTAAACACACCTATGCATATATGCATTCTCACATACACAATGCATGAAGGCAGAGGAAGGTGTGATATGAAACAACAGGCTCAATAACATAAAAATGATACTGAAATGTCACACCTTCCATGCACAATAAACAGTGTTAGAAGCAAGCACCAAATCTTTATCAAGCCGGATACCCATTCTAATGAAAAGATGTGCGCTACAAAGGAGTCAGTGACAGAAATACCACAAGCTTGTGCCTCAGGACACTTGAAATATGTAGGAGCAATGACACAAGGGTGCCTGTTAACCTTACTGCGTTCAAGCTAAGCAGCATCAGTGGGAATGTAAATGATATATCTTCCCCTTATAACAGCTTATTACTATCCTGTTAGTTTGGGGAAGCAGTTACCATGCATTTTGCAGAGCTGCACAGTTCTCACGAGAAAACTAGATTCACTGACACTTGTCTGTCATTTGTAAACTGGAACATGTAAGTAATCCAAAGCATGTTTGTCTCTTGGTGGCTATGTTACAACCTTTGGTGCATTTTTATGGTTCAGTCACAGAAACCACTTGTAATTCACCATTACAAAAAAATATATATTTTGAAAAAATACACTCAGCAGATGAAATGATAGGTGTCCTCTGCACTGGTTGAGCTCAGAACTTGCAAACCTGTACCACTATGAGCACCAATCAGTCCTTCACTACCATGAAAAAAATAAAACCCTCCATGCAGTAAACACCTGGTTAAACTTGTGTCAGGCAAACCACTAAGTCTTGGAAGATTCAATACTTGCTCCACCTTTCCTCCCACATGAAAGACTCGAAGATAATGATTTCTAACATCATTTCAAATCATTAAGCTACCATCATGTATATATATATATATATACATATACACCACATGATACCTTTCGTCTGAAAAAGTGAAATAAAACTCAAACACAAGTAACTAAATAGAAATTAAAAGATCAAAAACACTGTAACTCAAAAACAAGTAAGTAAATAGGAATTAAAGATCAAAAACAGTTTCATTTTTTAATTTCAACTAGATAGATATTACCTGACACCTAGAAGTGGTACCTTGGACAGCAGTTATTCATACATCTGATGCAGCAACAGCAGCAGCACTGGCTCACTCATTTATAGTCAGTTAACAGAACTGTTTATTAGAAATGGTCAGGCATAAAGGGAAGAAGAATATCTGATATATCATAATACACAATGTACAAGATGGGAAACTTTTTCCAACATACGCACATATACATATACATAACACACATTCCCACCCATCAGTAAGGTCTGGGAAGAGCTACATCATCCTACAATGAAGGAAGCAATCATGATGCGCTACAGGATGGGTGGTTGTTGACTGTCACTGCCTACGCTAACTGCTGTGGCTTTGTGGCTGCAGTGAGGATCTCTTCAAATGACTGCTCCAAACAGTGCTTCAATTCTGCATAGCTCACCACAAGGATGCTTTGCTGATCACGGGACATGAGGCATATCTGCAGGCAGTACACCCAAACAAAATCTACAGCACTGTGGTTACAACATGTAGAACCTGCTTGAATAAAGAACTATTCACATTACTCAGTGTGTGTCTAAGGGGATGCAATGCATTTTCTCTGCAGTTGGGACTGAAGTGTTATACCTTATTTATATGAATTTAACACTTCAAAGGATTAAGTATGAGGTGTGATACAGTAACCTTTCATTATAAACAACAGATTAATTCTGTTAGATCTACAGGGTGTTTCACGACTTTAGGGCATAACTGCAGGGAGTGATTTCCTAGGCCTTTGTGATCAAAAAGTTCATATAAACATGTGTCCGATTTAGGACGGTTACAGAGTTATGACCGTTTTTTAATTCCCGTACACGCCCTCGTGTGAATCGCTTCTATCAAGTGGCGGGTCGCTATTTTTAGCCAGCTACAGACACTTGTAGGGTA
>Ga0123354_10006619_pt1 | contig 17259 bp, 18 predicted proteins | sample TergutLab28metaG_2_FD_97872 | JGI IMG/M metagenome (GOLD analysis project Ga0123354, IMG submission 97872) | Labiotermes labralis P4 segment gut microbial communities from Petit-Saut dam, French Guiana - Lab288 P4 | ecosystem: Host-associated > Arthropoda: Insects > Digestive system > Gut ...
GACGCGGCCGCCCTGCACTATGACCGCGCCCACCGGCACCTCGCCCGCGGCGGCGGCGGCGCGCGCCTCGGCCAGCGCCAGGCGCATGGCGTCGTCGTCACCGGCGACGCTCTGGCCGATGGGGTCAATCACTTGGCATCGTCCGGCAGCTCGCGCGGGGTTGACGCGGCGTTGTCGAGTTGCTGCTGGATCTGCTGGCGCACATGGGCCGGCGCCGACGCCGCGTCGTCGGCCGACACGACGGCCACCTGGCGCGTGCTCAGCCAGCCCACGGCCACCAGCACCAGCAACAAAACGATCAGTCCAAAACTGCGCAACATGCTCATTTTTCACTCACTCCTTTTCAATCTCGTTGGAACTGACCATGCCCAAGTCCCGCATCCAGCCGGCCAGCGCCTGCTGCTCCGGCGTGCCCGCGGCGCAGGCGGCGTGCAGGGCGGCGCGCGATTCGGGGCGGTGCTGATTGAGCTTGAGTTTGCACTGCCAACCGTCCACCGCCAGCTCGAACGCCACGATGCCGGCCAGCATCTTGCGCCGAAAGTCGGCATCCAGGCCGCGCCACCGCTCGGCGTAGGCGGGTTCGTGGTCGCCGATCAGCGCCTTGAGCAGGCGGTCCTTGCCAGCCTCGTCCTCGTGCGCCAACAGGCGCGCCGTCACGGTGCAGTGCACGGCCAGGTAGTTCCAGGTCGGCACGCGCGCCAGATCGGGGTACACGCCGGGCGACATGTAGGCCTGCGGGCCGAGAAACGTCACCGTGGCGCGTGGCCGCGCCGCCAGATGCTGCCAGGCCGGGTTGAGCCGCGCCACGTGGCCCAGCAGAACGAGCGCCCCGCCCTCCTCGGCCAGATGCAGCGGCAGATGGGTGACGAAGGGCTGGCCGGCGTCGTCCAGCGTGATCAGGCTGGCCAAGGAATGCTCGCGCATTAGCCGGGCGGCGATGCGCGGGTCCTGGCTGGCGAATTGCGGGGGGTTGTACATGGGGCTTGAAGGAACCAAGGGACCGAGTCTATCTGGAGCCGCGGCGGCGAAAAGACACCGAACAGGCTCTCACGCCGTGTCGGCGCCCTGCCCCGGCTCTGCCGCCTCGTCGCCCGGCCGCCACCCCATGCGCGCCGCCAGATAAATGAAAGCGACGTAAGGCCACAGCCAGCCCACCCACTGCGCCAGGCCGTGGAAGTGGACGAAACGGCTGCGCTCCCAACTGCCCAGCGTGACGGCGAAATACGGGCTTTGCGGCGCCGCGTTCAGCAGCCCCGCTTGCGCCACCAGCGCCACCATCAACGCCGCCGCGCACACCCGCCCGGGCAGCGGCAGCAGCAGCGCGGCGGCCAGCGCGGCGCCCAGCAGACCGAGCTCCACCGGCCGGCTGATCCACGACCAGGCGTACAGCGGCCCATAGGTCAGCGCCGCCGACACCGCCGACACCAGCACCCCCGCCAGCAGCATCGCCGCCGCCAGCAGCGCTCGCCGGCCACGGTGGCGCACCACCGTGTAGCCCAGCAGGCACGGCACCAGCGCGCCCAGCGCCACGCAGAGGGTTTCGACACCGGGCAGCAGCGGCTGCAACTCCAGCTCGCGCAGCGGCAGCCAGTCGATAAACGGCGTGCCGGCCAGCATATCGGCCAGGCCGTCCTCCAGCCGCTCGTACACCTGCCCCAGGCCGAACGCCACCGGCGCCGGAAACAGCAACCCCACCGGCCACAGCGCCAGCAGCACCAGCGTGCCGCGCGCGTCGCGCGCGAACCAGCGGGCGCGAAAGCGCCGCCAGCGCTCGATGGTGCCCAGCCGCTCCAGCGCGTAGGCGCACAGCGCGCCCAGCAGGCCGCCGCCGGCGTTCAGCGCCAAGTCCAGGTTGGAGGCCACGCGCAACGGCAGGTAGGACTGCAAACTTTCCATTGTAAACGATAGCAGCGCCGCGCCCACGACGGCCAGCGCCGCCGCCCGCCCGCCGCGCCCCGGCTGCGCCAGCGCCAGCGTGAGCAGAAAGCCGAACGGCGCGTAGCCCGCCAGGTTGACGGCCACGTCCAGCCGCGTCCAGTACTGCGGCAGCGGCGCCCACACATAAGCCCAGGGCACGATCCCCTGGTTGCGCCAGCCGGTGAACGGAAACAGGCTGGCGTAGACGATCAGCGCCAGGTACAGCAGCGCCAGCGGCAAGGCGGTGGACTTGTGGCGCACGGCTTATACGAATAGGCGGCTAAAACGGCTTGACCACCACCAGGATCACGATCGCCAGCATCATCAGCACCGGCGCCTCGTTGAACCAGCGGAACCACACGTGGCCGCGCGTGGGCTCGCCGCGCTCGAAGCGCCCCAGCAGCCGGGCGCAGACGGCGTGGTAGACGATCAGCAGCGCCACGATCAGCAGCTTGGCGTGCATCCAGCCGTTGACCAGCCCCCAGCCGATGCCGTAGTACAGCCACAGGCTCAGGCCCAGCGCCAGCGCCGGCACGGCCAGGATGGTCATGAAACGGTAGAGCTTGCGCGCCATCAGCAGCAGCCGCGCCCGCTCGGCCTGCGACTGCGGCGGCACCATCGCCAGGTTGACGAAGATGCGCGGCAGGTAGAACAAGCCAGCGAACCAGCTGGCAATGAGGACGATGTGCAGGGCCTTGATCCAGAGCATGGCGGCCAAGTGTAGCGAACCGGCATGACCCCAAAGCGAGCAGGCCCCGACAAGAAAACCCCGGCTGCGGGGCCGGGGTTGAAAGCCTGTCTGCTTCATGCATCAAGGCTCCCGCTCAGGGAGGGAAAGCGGGGGATGGCAGGCCATCCAAGATTGAATATAGCAAAAGAGTTTCTGGGGCACAATCCATCGTGATTTAAATCATACGCCGGCAGTACGCCACTCACCATGACCGCACCCATCGCCTCCTTCCCCACCAACCGCCCGCGCCGCCTGCGCCGCGACGAGTTCACGCGCGCCCTGGTGCGCGAGCACGCGCTGCTGCCCAACGACCTGATCTACCCCGTGTTCGTGCTCGACGGCAAAGGCCAGCGCCAGGCCGTGCCCTCGATGCCCGGCGTCGAACGCCTCTCGCTCGATTTGCTGCTGCCGGTGGCCGAGGACTGCGTGGCGCTCGGCATTCCGGTGATGGCGCTGTTTCCCGTCATCGACGCCAAGCTCAAGGACGACAAGGGCAGCGAGTCCGCCAACGCCCGCGGCCTGATTCCGCGCGTGGTGCGCGAGCTGAAAAAACGCTTTCCCGAACTGGGCATCATGACCGACGTGGCGCTCGACCCCTACACCAGCCACGGCCAGGACGGCTGGCTGGATAGCAACGGCTACACCCTGAACGACGAAACCGTCGGCCAACTCGTCAAGCAAGCGCTGACGCAGGCCGCCGCCGGGGTGGACATCGTCGCCCCCAGCGACATGATGGATGGCCGCATCGGCGCCATCCGGCAGGCGCTGGAAACCAAAGGCCACATCCACACCCGAATCATGGCCTACTCGGCCAAATACGCCAGCGCCTTCTACGGCCCCTTCCGGGACGCCGTCGGCTCCGCCGCCAACCTGGGCAAGAGCAACAAAAAGGTCTACCAGATGGACCCAGGCAACAGCAACGAGGCGCTGCGCGAGGCCGCCATCGACATTGCCGAAGGCGCCGACATGGTGATGGTCAAGCCCGGCATGCCCTACTTGGACATCGTGCGCCGCGTGAAAGACGAATTCGGCGTGCCCACCTTCGCCTACCAAGTCAGCGGCGAATACGCCATGCTCAAGGCCGCGGCGCAAAACGGCTGGCTCGACCACGACCTGGTGATGATGGAATCGCTGCTGGCCTTCAAGCGCGCCGGCGCCGATGGCGTGCTGACCTACTTCGCCCGCGAAGCCGCCGCGCGTTTGCTGCGGAACCGATAGCGCGCTCCCCTCGCCCTTCCAAGGGCGGCCACGTCATGCGCCGCGGCCTGCGGACGGCGCGGCGCGTCCTGGCACCTCATTCCGAAGGCTCCACGGCGTTTTCCGGCGCTGAGGTGTTGGGCTGATCGGCGGGCGTTTCGGCGCTGGCGGCGGTGGGGTCGGCCAGTTCGCTGGCGCCCGACACGCCGCCGTTGCAGTCGAAGCGGCGGTGCACGCCGTAGGGAAAGAAGTCGATCACCTCGCCGCTCTGGATGCGCTCCTTGCACTGCTGCCAGAAGCCCGGCTCCAGCAGGTCGGCGTGGTGGCGCATGAAGGCCTCGCGCACCCGCGGGTTGCCCAGCAGGAAGGGGCCGAAGGTTTCCGGGAACACGTCGCCCCGGGCCACCGGGTACCAAATTTCGCCGCTCAGCTCGTCCTCTTCGTTGCGCGGCGGCGGCACGCGGCGGAAATTGCAGTCGGTGATGTATTCGATTTCGTCGTAGTCGTAGAACACCACCTTGCCCTGGCGCGTAACGCCGAAGTTCTTCCACAGCATGTCGCCGGGAAAGATGTTGGCGGCGGCCAGGTCCTTGATGGCGTTGCCGTATTCGATGACGGCATGCTCTAACTGCGCCCCGGCAGCCAGTTCGGCGGCGCCGCAGACTTCCTGCAGGTACAGGTTGAGCGGGATCATGCGCCGCTCGATGTAAGCGTGGGCGATGATGACCTCGACGCCGGCGCCACGGTCGGAAATCTCCAATTGGCTGGGAGCGTACTTTTCGATCTCGGCGATCAGCTCGTCGGTGAAGCGCTCGCGTGGAAAGGCCAGCATGGAAAACTCCATGGTGTCGGCCATGCGGCCCACGCGGTCGTGGTGCTTGACCAACTGGTACTTGCCGCGCACCTGCTCGGGCGTGGTTTCCTTGGGCGGCGGAAACGAGTCCTTGATGAGCTTGAAAACGTAGGGAAAGCTCGGCAGGTCGAACACCAGCATCACCATGCCCTTGATGCCGGGGGCGATGCGAAAGCGGTCGCTGCTGTGGCGCAGGTGCCAGAGCAGGTCGCGGTAAAACAGGTTCTTGCCCTGCTTGGCCAGGCCCAGGGCGTTGTAGATCTCGGCGCGCGGCTTGCGCGGCATCAGGCTGCGCAGGAACTGCACATAGGCGCTGGGAATCTCGATGTCGGCCATGAAGTAGGCGCGCGAGAAGGAAAACAGCAGCAGCAGGTCCTCCTCGCCGAACAGCACCGCGTCCACGAACACGCTGCCCGGCGCGCGGTGCAGCAGCGGCAGGGCGAACGGCACTTCCCTAAAGCCGTTGATCATCTTGCCGATCAGGTACGCGCCCTTGTTGCGGAAGAACAGGCTGGCCAGCACCTGGATCTGAAAGTTGGGCCGCGCGCGCGCGTCGGCCAGCTCGCGGCGCATGGCGGCGGCCACGCGGGCGGCGTCGCGCCCGATGTCCTCGAAGCGACAGCGCAGGTCGAACGATTCGAGCACCGCGCGCACCGCGCTCTCCAGCTCGTCCAGGCTGGGATAGAAGGCGCGGAAGGTGGGCAGGCCGTGCGGATCGTCGGTTTCCAGGTACTCCGTGCTGATGGCGGGCCGCACGAAGATGAACTGGTTCTGGAAGTAGCTGCGGTGCAGGATCTTGGTGGTGACCGAGTTGAAGAACGTCTCGGCCAGTTCCGGCTGCTTGTGGCTGACCAGCAGGCCGATGAAATGCAGCTTGACCTGCTGCCAAAGCTCCATCGGCAGTTCGCTGGCCTTGAACTCGCGCTCCAGCCGGCGCTGGCATTCGCGCACGCGCAGGTCGTAGAACTCGATGCGCTCGCGCTGGGCGCGCTGCTGGCCGTGCCAGTCGCAGGTCTCGAAGCGGTGCTTGGCGCGCGCCGACTCGGCGCGAAACAGCCGATAGTGCCGGTTGAAGCCGTCGATCAGCGCCTGGGCGATGTCGCGCCCCAGCGGCGAATCGAGGAGGCGCGGCTCGATGCCGGTCATTCTTCTTCTTCGTCGACGGCGGAGCCCACATCCGGCTGCGCGCCGATGGCGCGCGGATAGCGCTTGATGGCGGCGCGGTACACGTCCACCACGTGGTCGGGGCCGGTCATGGTCACACCCAGGTCCTTGGCCAGCCCGTCCTTGATGCCGTAGCACCAACCGTGCACGGCCAGCGGCTGGCCGCGCTGCCAGGCGTCGCGCACGATGTTGGTCTGGGCAACGTTGCCAACCTGCTCGATCACATTCATCTCGCTGAGCGCGTCTTCCTGCTGGCTGCCGCACAGGTGCATCAGGCGGCCGCGGTGACGCATCTTCACGTCGTAGACGTGGCGCAGCCAGTTGTCAGCCAGGCCCAGGCGCTGCTGGCGCAGCACGGCCAGCACGCCGCCGCAGCCGTAGTGGCCGACGACCATGATGTGCTCGACCTTCAGCACGTCCACCGCGAACTGGATCACCGACAGTGCGTTCAGGTCCGAATGCACCACCACGTTGGCGACGTTGCGGTGCACGAACACCTCGCCCGGCGCCAGGCCGATCACCTGGTTGGCCGGCACCCGGCTGTCGGAGCAGCCGATCCACAGGTACTTGGGCGACTGCTGCTGCGCCAGGCCGCGAAAGAAGCCGGGATGCTCGCGCTCCATGCGCGCAGCCCAGGCGCGGTTGTTGTCCAGCAGCGGCTGCAAGGGGTTGGGAGGCAGGGGCACGGTCAATGGATTCCTTTCAGCGGCAAGGCGGACTAGGCGGTCCACAGCGGACGCGCTTGCGATTGCATCATAGTTCCGGAGCCTGGCCTTTCTCCCTCCCCCGCTCGCGGGGGAGGGCTGGGGAGAGGGCAGGCAGCGGTGGATAAGACGGCAGCACTTTGATGCGCTGCCCCTCTCCCCTGCCCCTCTCCCGCAAGCGGGCGAGGGGAAGAGCCCGCCCCTATGACAACAATCTCCTTGCGGACGAGAGCCGCCCCGCTCACGCCGTCTCGGAAAACAGCTCCCGCCCGATCAGCATGCGGCGGATTTCGCTGGTGCCGGCGCCGATCTCGTACAGCTTGGCGTCGCGCCACAGGCGGCCCAGCGGGTACTCGTTGATGTAGCCGTTGCCGCCGAACAACTGAATGCCGTCGCCGGCCATCTTGGTGGCCATCTCGGCGGTCCACAGGATCACGCTGGCGCAGTCCTTGCGCACCTGGCGCACGTGCTGCGCGCCCAGCGCGTCCAGGTTCTTGCCGATGGTGTAGAGGAAAGAGCGGCCCGCTTGCAGCACGGTGTACATGTCGGCCACCTTGCCCTGCACCAGTTGGAACTCGCCGATGCTCTGGCCGAACTGCTTGCGGTCGTGGATGTAGGGCACCACGTTGTCCATCACCGCCTGCATGATCCCGATCGGCCCGCCGGCCAGCACCGCGCGCTCGTAGTCCAGCCCGCTCATCAGCACCTTGGCGCCGTTGTTCAGGCCGCCCAGGATGTTGGCTTCCGGCACTTCGACGTTGTTGAACACCATCTCGCCCGTGTGGCTGCCGCGCATGCCCAGCTTGTCGAGCTTTTGCGCGGTGGAAAAGCCCTTCATGCCTTTTTCCACGATGAAGGCGGTCACGCCGCGCGCGCCCAGCTCCGGCTCGGTCTTGGCGTAGACCACCATGGTGTCGGCGTCGGGGCCGTTGGTGATCCACATCTTGGTGCCGTTGAGCAGGTAGTAACCGCCCTTGTCCTCGGCGCGCAGCTTCATGCTGATGACGTCGCTGCCGGCGCCCGGCTCGCTCATCGCCAGCGCGCCCACGTGCTGGCCGCTGATCAGCTTGGGCAGGTACTTCTGCTTTTGCGCCTCGCTGCCGTTGCGCTTGAGCTGGTTCACGCACAGGTTGGAATGCGCGCCGTAGCTCAGGCCCACCGAGGCGCTGGCGCGGCTGATCTCCTCCATGGCGATCATGTGGGCCAGGTAGCCCATGTGGGTGCCGCCGTACTCCTCCGGCACCGTCAGGCCCAACACGCCCAGCTCGCCCATCTTGGGCCACAGGTCCATGGGGAAACGGTCGTTGCGGTCGATCTCGGCGGCGCGCGGGGCGATCTCGGCCTGCGCGAAATCGTGCACGGCGTCGCGCAAGGCGTCGATGTCTTCGCCCAATTGAAAGTTCAGTCCTGGCAGATTGCTCATCAAAAGTCTCCTTGGGGAGTCGGGTTGAATTCAGTGATTGGCACCTTCCCCCCTTGGTGAGGAAGGAGTTGGAAAGAGGCAGCAAGCCGCGTTGGTCATCTCAATAAGTCTTGGGCACCGGCACCAGCGTCTGCTGCATCAACGCGCAGGGGCCTTGCTGGCCGGCCTCGTCCACGTGCAGCACCTCGGCGGTGGTCACGATCAGCCGCTTGCCCGGCTTGACCACGCGGCCAATGGCGCGTAGCGCGCCGCCCCGGTAGCTGCCGAGAAAATTGATCTTGTATTCCGCCGTCACCACTTCCATGCCCTCGGGCGCCAGCGTCAGACCGGCGTAACCGGCGGCAATGTCGGCCACCGCGCCCATCGCGCCGCCGTGAAAACCGTCCTGCTGCTGCGTCACCTTGTCCGAATAAGGCAGCCAAATCTCCACCAGCCCGGGCTCCACGCGCCGCAGCTCGGCCCCCAAGTGTTGCATCATGCCCTGACGCACGAAGCTGGCGGCGACGCGGGCGTAAACGGCGGAGGCGGTATCGGCGGTGGTCATGTGTGCAACGGGCGGTCACGCAGACGCGGCGGGGACGGCGCGGTTTCCTTCATAGAATGCACCGTTCGCGCCGCTTTCCGGCGCGCCATCCTATCGCAATCTCATACTGCCGCTCACAAACCCATGTCCACCTCCGTCATCGACGAACTCGAACGCGCCCTCCACTACCCCCTGGCCGATCAACTGCCGCCCCCCGGCGGCGCCATGGAACTGGCGCCCGGCGTCAAGTGGCTGCGCATGGGCCTGCCGTTCGCGCTGAACCACGTCAACATCTGGCTGCTGCGCGACCGGCTGGAAGGCCGCGAAGGCTGGACCGTGGTGGACACTTGCATCGACCGCCCCGAATCACGTGCCGACTGGGAGCGCGTGTTCGTCGCCGAACTCGACGGCCTGCCCGTGCTGCGCGTGCTGGCCACCCACATGCACCCCGACCACGTCGGCCTCGCGCACTGGCTGTGCGAGCGCTGGAGCACGCCCGAACACGAATGCCGCCTGTGGATGAGCGCCGCCGACTACCAGGCCGCGCGCTACGCCTGCCAGGTCGTCAACAGCTTCGGCGGCGAACGGCTGGCCGACTACTTCCGCAGCCACGGCATGACCCGGCCCGGCGACCTGGAACAAGTGCGCCAGCGCAAGAGCTACTACAGCGGCCTGGTGCCCGCCCTGCCGCCCTGCTACGCGCGGCTGATGGACGGCGCCAGCCTCACCATTGGCGGCCTGGCGTGGCGCTGCATCGCCGGCTACGGCCACTCGCCCGAACACATGGCCCTGTACTGCGAACAGATCAACGTGCTGATCAGCGGCGACATGGCGCTGCCGCGCATCTCCACCAACGTCAGCGTGTACGAAATGGAGCCCGAGGCCGACGCGCTGACCCAGTTCCTCGACTCCATCGACCGCTTCCTGCCGCTGCCCGAGGACACGCTGGTGCTGCCCTCGCACGGCAAGCCGTTTCGCGGCCTGCACACCCGCATCCGCCAGTTGCACGACCACCACCACGAGCGGCTGGACGAAGTAATGCACGCCGCGAAAGACAAGCCGGTCTGCGCCTACGACGTGCTGCCCGTGCTGTTCAGGCGCCCGCTCGACCTGCACCAGACCACCTTCGCCCTGGGCGAAACCGTGGCGCACCTCCACCGGCTGTGGTACGGCGGGCAGTTGCGCCGGATGCGCGGAGCGGACGGGATCTGGCGGTTTCAGGCGGTTTGACCCCTCCCCCCTTGGGGGAAGGCTGGGATGGGAGCCAGCGCCAGCCCAAAACGCTTGGCGCAAAATGACTTAGATTGAGCAACAACGATCAGGAGACAACGCCATGATGGACATCCACCAGCTCTTTTCCCTGCAGGGCCGCAGCGCCCTGGTCACCGGCGGCTCGCGCGGCATCGGACGCATGATTGCCGAGGGCTTTCTGCGCGCCGGCGCGCGGGTCTATATTTCGGCGCGCAAGGCCGAGGCGTGCGACGCCGCCGCCGCCGAGCTGTCGGCCATCGGCCCCTGCGTGTCGCTGCCCGCCGACGTGTCGACGCTGGCGGGCATCCAGGCGCTGGCGGCGGCCTATCAGCGGCACGAGGCCAGCCTGGACATCCTGGTCAACAACGCCGGCGCCGCCTGGACGGCGCCCTTGCCCGAGTTCCCCGAAAGCGGCTGGGACAAGGTGGTGGACCTGAACATGAAGGCGCCCTTCTTCCTGACCCAGGCGCTGCTGCCGCTGCTGAAAAAAGCTGCCACCGATCATCTGGCGAAGGTGATCCACGTCGCCTCGGTGGACGGCATTTCGGTCAATCCGCTGGAAACCTATTCCTACGCCGCCAGCAAGGCCGGGCTGATCCACCTGACGCGGCGCATGGCGCTGAAATTGGCGCCCGAGCGCATCGCGGTCAGCGCCATCGCGCCCGGCGCCTTCGCCTCCAACATGAACAAGGACGCCCGCGACCGCGCCGAAGAAGTCAAGCGCCGCATCCCCGCCGGCCGCATCGGCGAGCCGGAAGACATGGCCGGCGCGGCCATCTACCTGGCTTCGCGCGCCGGCGACTATGTGATGGGCGGCACGCTGATCGTGGATGGCGGGGTGACTTGGGGGCGCTGAAAGGATCAGCGCTCGATGTCCATGCTGGTGAGGACGGTGGAAAACGAACCGTCGGCGGCCGGATGGCCCAGCGTGATGAACAGGCTCAGGTCTTCAAAGTAGCCTTGCGTGCTGCGGGAAACGTATATGCCGTTCCTCGTCTCGCAGTCCAGCCGCACGACCTTGCCGGTCAGCGTCGGCAGGAAGGCGCTGGCGGCCAAACGCTCTTTCACCTCGCACCTGATGATCTCGTGCATCACCAGCGGGTCGGCTTCCAGCGGCCAGCGCTCCATGTCACGTTCGACGGAGAGGACGGCGCCCGGCGTCAACTCGGTCGGAAGCTGGAGCTTGAGCTTGCTTGCGGCGTAGTAGAGCGGGGGGCGTACGGCCTGCGGACTCTCAGCTTCAGGTTAAAGAGACCGTCGAACGACAGATATAGGTAGGAGGCGGGGTCGCCGACGACTGCGACTCGATTGCGCAGCAAGCCGCCGGGCAAGGCTTCGTAGTCCGCCGTCTCCTGCCAGCCGCTGTCTTTCGGCCCCACGGCCTTTTTGGTGTAGCTGAGTTTCTTGAACTTCGGCCTCCCAAGCGGGCCGGCGCGCGCGGCATCGAGCGCTTCGACGACCCCGGCGGGAACGGTCATGGCGTCAAAATCGGGATCACCGGCCGCCGGGCCGGGCGCCGCGCAGGCGGCCAGCAACGCGCTGGCACACAGCGCGGCGCAGCGGCCCCAAATGTGCTTCAATGACCTTGCGGGTTCGATCAAGCCGATGGGTGTTATGTGCCGATAGAAAAATGGGCCAAGGAAAGCGCAACATACCTGCTTTTTTCTGAGCGGCGGTGAACCCCAAGGCAAGGAAGAACCTGCAAACCGTGCGCCACGCCAACGTCAGCGCTCGATACCTATGCTGGTGATGACGGCGGAAAACGAGCCGTCGGCGGCCGGATTGCCCAGCGGGATGAACAGGCCCAGGTCCTCAAAATAGCCTTGGGTGCTGTTGTTGACGTACTTGCCGGTCGACTGGCAGTCCAGCCGCACAACCTTGCCGGTCAGGGTGGGCAGGAAAGCGCTGGCGTCCAGGCGCTCTTTCACTTCGCACTTGGAGATCAGGTGCGTCACCGGCGCGTCGGCGTCCGGGGGCCAGCGCTCCATGTCAAGTTCGCTGGAGAGGACGGCGCCCGGCTTCAACTCGGTCGGCAGGTCCAGCTTGAGTTTGCTCGCCACGGCGTAGATCGGGGGCTCGAACGAAGTGCTGACTCGCAGTTTCAGGGTAAAGAAACCGCCGAACGACAGCCCCTGAAGATCGAAGGGGCCAGCGACGGATCGCCTGTGCAGCAGGCCATCGGGCTGGGCTTCGATGTCGACCGTCTCCTGCCTGTCGCCATCTTTCGGCGCCATGGTTTTTCTGATGTAGCTGAGTTTCTTGAACTTCGGCGTCCAGAACGGGTTGCCGGCGCGCGCGGCATCAAGCGCTTCGATGACGCTGTCGGGAACGACCACGGCGTCAAAGCCGGCGTCATCGGCAGCCGGGCCTGGCGCGGCGCAGGCGGCCAGCAGCGCGCTGGCGCCAAGCGCAGCGCAAAAGCCCAGGAGGTTCCTGGAGGGCTTGGGGAGTTGGATCGGGCCGGCGGGTGTCATGTGCGGACAGCAACGGGAGCCAGGACAAACCGCATTGTGCCGGCTTGGCGCGCGCGGCGGGGCCGGCGACGCCTGCCCAAGCCGCGTCACCAGCGCGGCATCGCCTCGTCGTGCAGCGTGATCCGCCGCTGCGCGTAGTCGGGCACCACGCTTTCGACGATTTTCCAGAACCGCGGGCTGTGGTTCATTTCGCGCAGATGGGCCAACTCGTGCGCCACCACGTAGTCGATCAGCGCCTCGCGCAAGTGGATCAGACGCCAGTTCAGGCGGATGGAACCGTCGGCGCTGGCGCTGCCCCAGCGCGTGTCGGCGGAGGACAGGGTCAGGCGCTGCCAGCGCACGCCCAATTGCGGCGCGAAATGGTCCAGCCGCGCGGTGAACAGGCGGCGCGCCTGGCGCAACAGCCAAGCTTGGGTGACGCTGCGCAATTGCTCCGGCGCGGCGGTGTGCGGCAGGCCGAGGTGGAGCGTCGGCGGGACCGCGTCGGCGCCGGGCTCCAGCACGGCGCCGCCGGGGCCGTGGCGCTGGCGCGGGTCCAGCCGCACGATCACCAACTGGCCCAGAAAGGGCACGGCGGCGCCCTCCTTCCAGTCGATGCGCGCCGCTTCCAACTGCTGCTGGCGCTCGCGCGCCTGGTCCAGCTTGGTGATGATCCAGCCCTGTTTTTCATACAGAGCGGCGTCCACCTCGGCCAGGGTGGTCCAGCGCGGCACGCTCACCGTGAGGCCGTCGGCGCCGACGGTCAGGCCGATGCTGCGCCGCTGGCCGCGCCGCAGCCGGTAGGCCACCTGGACGCCGCCCAGGGCGATGGCGCGATCGGCTTGCGGGTGGGCAAAGCGCGCCGATGCCGGCGCGGGCGGCGGGTCGCCGGGGACGCCATCGGGCGCTATTTTTTCAGGCGCCGCCGGGGCTTGCAACGCCAAGACGCCCATGCCAAGCAGCTCGAGCGGCAGTTGTTGCATGGGACGCGTTTTCAGCTCAGGCGCCTGGTATGCGGGTGGACAGCCGGGCCTGACCGTCAGGATAGCCTTCGGGGTCCAGGCGCAGCATTTCGGCCTCGATCCAGTCTTCCACTTCGCGCATCAGATCGTCGGGCTTGCGGTCCACGCTGGGGATGGGCTTGCCGACGGAGAATTCGACCACGCCCGGTTTCTTGACGAACGCCTTGGGCGGCCAGCACCGGGCGGAGGTGACGGCAACCGGGATCACCGGCACGCCGCACGCGATGGCCAGCCGCGCGCCGCTGAGGCGGTACACGCCTTTTTCGCCGCGTCCGATGCGCGTGCCTTCCGGGAACATGATGACCCAGATGCCCTTGTCCATCAGGCGCCGGCCCTGCTCGGCGACCTTGATGGAGGAGGCGACGCGCTTGCTGCGGTCGATGTGGATCATGTCCACCACCGCCATGGCCCAGCCGAAGAAGGGGATGTACAGCAGTTCCTTCTTGAACACGTAGGCCAACTGGTGCGGCACCAGCAGCGGCATGTAGAAGGTCTCCCAAACGGACTGGTGCTTGACCAGCAGCACCGCCGGTTCGTTGGAACTCAGGTTCTCCAGGCCGGTGGCGTGGCTGTGGATGCCCAGCAGGAGTTCGCCGCTCTTGGTGGCCAGGCGCAGCCAGACCACGCAGAAGCGGTACAGCCGCTGGCTGCCGACGAACGGCGAGAGGATGACCGCCGTCGAGGCCCAGAAGATCACGGTGACGACCATGAACACCATGTGGATCGTGGAGCGGATCAGGTTCATGCTTGGGGTGCGGAGCGGGTGGACGAGGTTAGAGCGGTTGGGGCGGGACGGTAGACACGGCGGTTTCGTCATCGACCGCCGAAGGCTCCCATCCCAACCTTCCCCCAGCGGGGGAAGGCGCCAGAAGCCCTCCCCCGCTGGGGGAAGGTTGGGTGGAGGCCAGCGGCGCCAAGGCGTTCACGGTCGAGCTCAACATGCTCTAGCTATTTATTTTATAGCACAGCGCCAATTTCCGCGCCCGCGCCCTCGGCAAGACACGGCATGTCAAACCGGCTGCAACGGGACGGCGGCGTGGCGCCCGGCCTCATCCGCCTCGGCCTCGCCGATCAGCGCGGTGGCGAAGGCCGCCAGGTCGGCGTGCACGCGGGTGCCGGGCGGAAAGGCCGGCGGCAGCGGGTCGGTCTGCGCCGGGACGTTGTTGCCGGTGAGCACCAGGTGCGGAATGCAGCCGGCGGCGGCGGCGGCCTGCGCATCGCGCTCGCTGTCGCCGACGGCGTGGACCTGACGCAGATCGACCTTGTAGCGTTCGCCGATCTGCAACAGCAATCCCGGCAGCGGCTTGCGGCAGGCGCAGCCCTCGTCGGGCGCGTGCGGGCAGTAGAACATCGCCTCCACGCGCCCCCCGACCGCCGCCAGTTGCTTGTTGATCTTGGCCTGGATGGCGTTCAGCGCCGCCATGTCGAACAGCCCGCGCCCCAGGCCGGGCATGTTGGCGGCAATGACGACGTGGTAGCCGGCGTGGTTGAGCCGGGCAATGGCGTCCAGCGCGCCAGGCAGCGGCTCCCATTCGTCGGGAGTCTGGATGTAGCCCTCGCGCTCGACGTTGATGGTGCCGTCGCGGTCGACGATGACGAGTTTCATGCGGGCATTATGGAGCGACGGGTGCCACGGGCGGCTCGTCCACGCGCGGCGCCGCCGGCGCGTCGGAGCCGGTGACGTACTCGCCCCAGAAGCGGCCCCGCGCCAGTTGCAGGCGCAGCGGGTGGCCCGGCGAGAGCACGCGCGGATCGGCCCCTTCCAGCAGCACGCGGCGCGGTGCGTCGGCGTCACCGGTCAGGGTCAGCACCGTCATGGCGCCGCCAGGGCCGCGCTCGGTGCTGGGGTAGGGGCGCGCTTCGACCACGGTGGCGTCGGCTTCGGGCAGCGGCTGCAGCGCCGCGTGGTTGGCGTAGCGCAGGGCCAGGCCCGCCGCCGCCAGCACACAGGCCGCCAGCCACAGCGCCAGCAGCCGGGGCGCGACGCGCCGCCAGCCCCAGACGCGCACCGCCAGCCACAACGCCAGCAGCAGCGCGGCGGCGATCGCCAGCGCCAGCAGCAGCGGCATGGTGGCCTGCCAGACCAGGGAACCAGTAGCGTCGTCCAGCGCCAGGCTGCCGTCGCCCAGCACTTGCACCGCGCTCAGCGGCTGCACGCTGGGCAGGCTTTCGGCCAGGGTGTTGAGCAAAAAGCGCAGCAGCAGCACCGCCACCGGCGGGCCAAACACCAGTTGCGCCATGCGGGTGCGGGCGCGCTCGGCGGCCGGCGTCGTATCGGTGGTTTGTGTCATGACACCAAGCGGGAAAGATCGGCCACGCGGTTCATGGCCAGGTGCAGTTTCTTCAGCAGGCCCTGGCGGTTCAGGCGCAGGTCGGTCTGCTCGGCATTGACCATCACGTCGTCGAAGAAGGCGTCCACCGGCGCGCGCAGCGCGGCCAGCGTTTGCAGCGAGCCGGTGTAGTCGCCGGCGTCGAACTGCGCGTCGGCCCGCGGGGTGATCTGTTGCAGGGCGGCGTACAGCGCCTGTTCGGCGCGCTCGCTCAGCAGCCGTTCGTTGACGTGCGGGTCCACCGGGCCTTCGGCCTCGGCCTTCTTGAGGATGTTGCCGATGCGCTTGTTGGCGGCGGCCAGCGCCGGCGCTTCGGGCAGGCTGGCAAAGGCGCGCACGGCTTGCAGCCGCTCGGGCAGCGTGGACCAGCTCTCCAGCATCCGCGCGTACACCGCCGCGTCCACCTGCGCGGCGGAAAAGCCGCTGTCGCGCAGATAGCCCTTCAGGCGTTCGAGCAGGAACTCATCCAGCTCGGCGGCCTTGTCCTGCAACAGTCCGGCGGGAAAGGCGCCGAAGGCGGCGCGCGTCAGTTGGCCGGGGGCCACGGGCAGGCGTTTTTCGACCAGCATCCGCGCCACCCCCAGCGCATGCCGGCGCAGTGCGAACGGGTCCTTGTCGCCGGTGGGCAGGTTGCCGATGCCGAACATGCCGGCCAGCGTCTCCAGCTTGTCGGCCAGCGCCGCGACGGTGCCGGCGGGTCCGCGCGGCAGCTCGTCGCCGGCAAAGCGGGGTTTGTAGTGGTCCTCGATGGCGCAGGCGATGTCCTCCGACCAGCCGTCGTGGCGCGCGTAGTAGCCGCCCATGACGCCCTGCAATTCGGGGAACTCGCCCACCATGTCGGTGAGCAGATCGGCCTTGGCCAGCCGGGCGGCCTGGTCGGTGGCCTGGGCCAGGGCGTCGCCGCCCAGTTGCTGACCGATGGCGCGGGCGATGGCGCGCACGCGCTCCACCCGCTCGCCCTGGGTGCCCAGCTTGTTGTGATAGACCACCCGAGCCAGCGCGGGCACGCGGCTTTCCAGCGTTTTCTTGCGGTCCTGGTCGAAGAAGAACTTGGCGTCGGCCAGGCGCGGGCGCACCACGCGCTCGTTGCCGCCGATCACCGCGCTGGCGTCCTGCGGGCTGATGTTGCTGACGACCAGGAAGCGGTTGGTCAGCTTGCCCTGCGCGTCCAGCAGCGGGAAGTACTTCTGGTTGGCCTTCATGGTCAGGATCAGGCACTCCTGCGGCACGTCGAGGAACTCCGGCTCGAACTGGCAGACCAGCACGTTGGGGCGCTCGACCAGCGCCGTGACTTCGTCCAGCAGGGCTTCGTCCCGGATGGCTTGCAGCCCCTGCCCGGCCCGCGCCGCCGCCGCTTCGAGCTGCGACCGGATGGCCGCGCGCCGCTCGTCAAAACTGGCGATGACCGCGCCGACGTCGCGCAGCGTGTCGGCGTAGCGGTCGGCGTGCGGCACGTCGATGGGGTCGGCCTGGGCCTCGAAGCGATGGCCGTGCGTCTGGCGGCCCGCCGTCAAGCCCAGCGCGGCGACGGGCACCACGGCGGCGCCGTGCAGCGCCAGCAGGCCGTGCGCCGGGCGCACGAACTGCACGCTGTCCCAGCCGGGCAGCGGCGTGCCCTGCTCCAGCTGGTAGGTCATGACCTTGGGAATCGGCAGCAGGCGGATGGCTTCCAACAGGGCTTTTTGCAGGCCA
>Ga0123354_10006620_pt1 | contig 17259 bp, 9 predicted proteins | sample TergutLab28metaG_2_FD_97872 | JGI IMG/M metagenome (GOLD analysis project Ga0123354, IMG submission 97872) | Labiotermes labralis P4 segment gut microbial communities from Petit-Saut dam, French Guiana - Lab288 P4 | ecosystem: Host-associated > Arthropoda: Insects > Digestive system > Gut ...
GTTAAGGAGGAGTGGTAAAATACAGACCAGCGGTGTGAAATGATTCCCCTTTCCCCCGAAGAGTGGCCCCTTTCTCCCCTTCACAACCCTTCGTCAAAAATCCCTAATTTACCCCGGAGCAACCCCCCCCCCCCCCCAAATGGTCTGATTCTTCCTAAATTCGCTGCAGCCACTCGCGTAGCTAGGCTTTACGGCCGCTAGGACGAGCAATAACAATGACCGGCCGCTGGAAAAATTATGCCTTTTAAAAAAAGTCGCAATCATTTATATAACTTCCTTGCCTTCGGCTCAATAATACAAAAATCATTGAGTACAGAAAATCCCTTTTTCCATTTAAAAATATTCATTTTGCCACCGCTTGGACTCTGCCACCCATAGCGCCCGCACCACTCCCCTCCAACGCCTGGTTACCAAGCTACGCAACTGGCTGCAGCACATCTCAGTCCACAACGTGTAACGCCTCTGTAATAATGGAAAATTACTTGATGCCACAGATGCAGGATCGCACCGACTGTACCATGATTCCACACACCGAAGGCGTACCGCCACATACCGACACACAGGTCCGTGGCTATCTCGACCCACTGTTTCCTGGTAAATGGGCTGAACATTGTCACCTATTCAATCCATGGCTCCCGCGTCCCCCATTATATCTCACACCTTCAGGTGCGTGAAGAATGTTCGGTACGTTCCCCTGGTATCTGCAGCAATTGAGCACAAAGGCGGTGAACAGGGCGGGACGAGACGTTTTGCGGCGAATTCGGGAAGAATTAGACTATCTGTCGTGACACGTGCAGGGTAACTACGGCATCGTCTCTAACACCGCATTTTGTGTCAGCAGTTTCACGTCACTGCGGCTTGCTGAATTGTCACAACAGTTCCTGAAATCTGTGAAGTAGGTGTTGGCCCCACTGTATTCCTGAACCATAATTAGACAAACACAACAGGTAGCACGTACAGTGGAAGGAAGACAAATAGACAAAAGAATATTTAAAACCCTCACGGAAAGATATCACATTGAAGACGGAGATGTGATTTCAGTGTGACTCCGTCAGCCATACGACGCCAGGATAAGAAGCATCGCTAGGGCTCTTCCGTTCAGATTAAACACAGCCAGGCTAATCCATTTAAACACAGTTAGGCTCTTCACTTTAGATTAAACTAGTCTACGTTCTTCCCTTTAAATTAAACACAGCTAGGCTCTTCCGTTTACATCAAACATCGCCAGGCTCTTCGTTTGAATTAAACACCACTAGGCTCTTCCGTTTACATCAAACTTACAGGCACATTTCGCGACCCGAGGGATAATAATGAAGTTAAAAAACACAAACGATACGAGTGCAGTGGATCAACAGTTCCCATGCCTCAGCACGACAAAATAAATATGTATGATGAGGTAAATATTCGTTACACGAATACTGATTAGATTCACACTTCGGCCGACAGTGATACCTGTTTCCGTATATTTCCACTCACCTGCCAACAACCTTCAGAAGGTCTGGACCTGACGTCACCACGAAAAGCTTTCACCTCCCTGCATTACCAGATTACAATTAATTTGTTTATTGTTTACTTAACGACAATTTCAGTAGCTGACACTAGACTGAGTCAAATGTTAAGGCGATTGGGACTGATATATCAGAAAAGATGTAAAAGGAAGGGGCAGTGGTCTAGTTTGAGACACCATCAAGGAATTCAGCGGACAGAACCAACAAACACCATTTAACGCCTCAGAGAGAATAGTCGATATTCCGGGCACCTCTCGATTACAAGGCCAGACGTATTACAATCTGAAACTAACTTTCACCGTAAATAATTTTTTTGTGTGAATTTTCTTGGTCTGTTCAGGCCAATTTCGTATTCAAATAGGTCTTGCCAGCCTTGTAACGAGTTCTTTACCAGTGTCCTCAGTCCGTCAAAGTGAATGGACGAACATAACCTGCACATTGTCCACGACACACTCCCTTGAGCTCCTACCCGATGCACAAAAATATTCACATTTCATTCTATTCTTAGTGTCACTACTGCATTTAAAACTGGATAATTAAACAGGCTAACAATGGATCAGTCAATCGAAAACATTCTTCATGTTTGCACCGTGCATCAATGACGATTAAACACTTTATTATCCAAATATGCACAAATATATAATTCGTAGATATAATTAAAATTATAAAATATTTAAAAGTGCTCCAACATGCTTCGGATCACAGAGGATCCATCATCAGGGAGCCTTATACAGTACCTGGCTAAAACTGCAAAAATGGTTCTGTCGTGCCCGTTGACATGGACGTAGTCGGGGTTATGGCAGCATATTCTGCCTGTAGTGCGTGTGTGTGTGTGCGTGTGCGTGTGCACGTGTGTAGTTCACTGTATAGGAAGGCACTCAGTGCCTTCCTATACAGTGCGTAATCGAAAACATGTTCCAGAGTACATAAAATATGTTCCATGCGTAAAAGAGAGAAAAGGACTGCAGCAACATCCAATTCAATGAAGACACAAACGTAGCGTTACGGTGAATTTCTGAAACCATGGGAAGAAGCCAAGTGAAACAACATTAAATCGCACTGTAGTAACTGTGTGTAAAACCAGTTTTACAATCAATACGATGCTACGGTTTGCCACACAGTGAATGTATATATTTCGTGTGGTTCTCACAGTAAACAGCGATTACTTCCCTACACAACATTAACCGGCTGGTCTGCGTAAAGAAGCCATCGTGTTTTCTGCTGGATACAAATTTAATTTGTAGCTTCAGATGGTTAAAGAAACATTACGGGGGGGGGGGGAGGAGGATAAGAATGAAATATTCACGAAATACACTTCAGCACTTAGGATTATTTCCTCTTCCTCTCAGGTGCAGGATATCAGCAAACTCTTGAAAGCTGATCAGGAAACTTCTTTATGTAGGGCAGGGCAACTGGCACCTTGAAGCTCCATCGCTGTATTTACAAAATTCCTTCAGTGGACACCTTCACTAAACTACAGCGTCATACCGACGTCTTTGTAGAAACAGTCCTGATATCCAAAACATCTGCGGTCATATTTCAAGGTCACAAATGAAAGACAGCAGACACGATAATTTGATGCCTGCTCAAGGCATGGAGTGGTGACATATGAGTGTGCAGCAACTGTGGAAGGGTGATCATTAGTGGGGGTAATCCGAAGAAACTGGGAGAAGGGCTTGCACCTGTGCCACCAAGTTCATCGTAATCTCGCAAGAAGTCAACTGGCACCGAACCCGAAAGTCCACAATGGGAAGCCCGTCGAGTTCAAATGCTGACAGGTGGATAAAATATACACAGCATATATAGTTCTGAATAGGCCACATCAGTATCTCTCTCGATACAAATACCTTGATTAAACAATACGCTGTGCCTGCTTCCTCCTCCTCCTCCTCCTCCTCCCTACTACAACATTCAAAATGTCTGTAGAAACGCCGACAGGGGACGAACCCCCAACCAAATGAAGTCAAATTGCAAACAAATTATGAATTGGGTAACAATCATTGTATTATAACATGGCTCTAAAGAAAGCTGATCAAAATATACACTTTGTCAATGGACGCACACACACACACACACACACACACACACAAATAAAAGCACAATAAGGTTCCTTACCACTAGACACATTAGTTACACACACAAGCAAAGACAGGAAGGCTCCAGTCTCATAGTACACTCAATAAAGCAGTTGCATGGCTTTGCCATAACTTAATCAACCAAACACAAAAACACCGAAGACCGGGCAACACCAGCAAGACCCCCTCGGCCCACAGTCACTGAAGCCGAAACGTGTTTTAGAATCCCAAGCCGAAAGGAGAATTTCTAAGGACAACTAAATAGGACGGTGGCAGGACACAGTCCTTCGCACACTGTAACGCAGGTAGGAAGAAAAATTCGGTAACGTCGGGAAATGACGGCAGAGAGAGTGGCAAGCGAGGATGTAGTTGGAAAACAGTGCCGGCAACGGGGCACAAGTCTATTTGTCTAATTGAGCAGCTACATGTTTTGACCTCAATTAGGTCATCTTCGGGATCTCAAAATTTAAAAAAAAAACCGCATTGACGAACACTGTATAACTACAGGATTAACTGCTGGACTTCCAGGAAATTTTAAGAACAGTGGAATGAAACGCAAGAAAATAAAATAATATAATCACTTTATTGCTATATATTGCCGTCAACACAACTATAATAGAATATAATATTAATGCAACATGTTTCGACTTACAATAGTCATCTTCAGGCTAAGCTAAGAACCGTTATTGCTTTACAGGGTGGATGTGCGCATTTGGGATCCCATATGGCTTACAGTGTTTTTTATACACAATGTGACTTATATTTACTTTGCTATTATAAGTAGGGTTAAGTGTGTGACGTGCGCAAAACTACTTGTGTCCGTTGTTCTTCTGCTTTTGGAGCTCTTCGTTGGAATGGGGTGGGGGGTTTTTTTTTTGTCCACTTTTACTTCTGTATGTTTCTGCTTTCTGTTTTATGGGGCGGTTGCGCCTCGTTTTTAGTTTTGTGAGGTGGTTGCCGGTTTCCTTGGTGTAGTGGTGGGTTGGGTTGGGCTTCTGTCCCTCTGTAGCTTACCCTTCTTGCGGGGGTGACTGGCCAGTCACCCCCGCAAGCCATATGGGATCCCAAATGCCCACAACCACCCTGTAAAGCAATAACGGTTCTTAGCTTAGCCCGAAGATGACTATTGTAAGTCGAAACATGTTGCATTAATATTATATTTTATTATAGTTGTGTTGACGGCAATATATAGTAATAAAGTGAATATATAGATACACAACGGGATGACTTCATTCAAAATAATATAATACTAAAATAGAATAAAATATGTCAATCAGCTGAGTTGGCTGAGTGTTTTTAAACTATAAATTTAGCAAGGAACAATATATGCTCCCTGAGGATGATCGTATAATCGAAACATGTAGGAACGTTTTAAGTGTTTTAATGTGAATTTTAGATCATTAAATGAATATATGTGCATTTGTTGGTGCATTAATTAAATACGTTATCAAAATTACATTTTCTTCTGCATATACTTCACCTTCCTAGCAATCAGAATAATCATGAGATTTCAGGATTACACTTGGACTCATATCGATGTTCTATCAGCCTTTGATCAAAAAATAGATTTATGTAAAACCTCTGACTAAACAAGTTTTATTCTACTTGACACTATTTTATTTTGCCGATCCCAGTGGCCGCGCGGTCTAAGGCGTTGGTCTACGGCCGCTTGCTTGCTGGAACTGCGGGTTCGAATCCTCTCGCAAGCATGGATGACCCAAGGAGTAACGTTTCTGACTTAACCTATACCCCTGAGATACTCTGAATTTCGGTAATGACATCCACTACGCTTTAGTTTTCCGTGGCTTTCCACAGTTCCTCCTGGCTAATTCCAAGATACTACGTTAAATTAGGCCATGATTGCTTCCTTGTACGACCATATCAATTAATTATCAACACACTATTTACACAGTGTCTACTGTAAGCATGGTTAAAATTACAAACAAATAAATAGCAAAATATTGCACACAGTGCATGTGTCCCCAAGTGTTACAGACCTGTTAACAAGAGCTGAACAGCGCTGTCAACGTCACGCCCCGACCGATATATTCCGAGCTGTCGCTGCGCTTTGGTAAGCCGCAGCGTAGGCAGCAGCGGCTTCTACATGTGGCTGTCTGTTTAAGGTGGATGTTGCGACAATATATCACGGCAACAGACTACGATTACGTCATTCGGCCAACACACGAATCGTCTCGGGACGTCCCAGACAGCATTCACTGAAATTGTCAGTTTCAGCATCTCTCCGCAAGACGAGCTTGACACCGAGAAAGACTGAGGCATTGACCGTTAGGCGTAAACTGGGATTCTTCCGTGTGAAAATACATGACTTACAACATGCTAATCTCCCGTCAGAGGAGTTCTAGCCCTTTAGAAAATCCGAACAACTAGACGACACACCAATACTGAGATAAGGTCGAAATGTAGATGCGTGTAGTGTTTGGCATACATACAATGGTATCTGAAAACTGCTGTATTAGGGTATGTGATGCTGTGTAGTCTAGCATTGCGGAGGAAGCAGGCTGGACAGAAACGCTAATAACAATCATACTACAAGGCGTCACATTCCACAAGAAAACATTCATAAAATTCACCGCCAATGAAATCCTCAGAACTCTTCGTGTGCAGGACCCTGGCCGGTTTCTTAGCCTATCAAAGTAAAGGTAAAGTTCACCCTAGAACGGGCCACGAAGACCCAGAGGGGAAGTAGAGGTATAGCTCTACTCTTTCATTAACCTCGGCGCTAGATGAGGGTGGGTGGTCAACGCCATGGCCCGGCCGCTTTACCCTCAGGAAAGACCCGGTACCCACTGTATAGGAGGCTGGGTGGGTCTCAGAGCCCGTCTGGACAGGTGCGGAATATCTCGCTCCCACCGGGATTCGATCCCCGGATCGTCCAGCCCGTAACGAGTCGCTATACCGACTACGCTATCCCGGCTCCTTTCTTAGTCTGTCGCTTTCTATTATTTATTTCCTTCTTTATGCCTCTTTCTTCTTACCCGCGTATTTTCTTCTTCCTACCCTTCCCCCATTTCTATAATGCCATTACAACAAGACGGTCAGAAAAGAAACAATAATGACATTCGGAGAAATGAAAGAAAATACTAATGACCTTCTGGCATTAATTAAAATGCAATGTATCTAAGCATTTCGCCTGCCCATAGCTGCTGTACATAAAGTTATATTATGACAAGCTGCGGGCTTAGCAGTACGACAGGCAGAGTCACGTCCACAGACATACAGGGGTCAGAGGACAAAGTATCAGTTGAATCGCGGCTAAGCGGAACGTGGCTTGCAGCACTGGTACACATATGTCAAATTAATCGCTATCACCTCTGTTTAAAGCGTAAACTGTAAGTAGTATACTAATAACAATGCGTTCCGAACATAACTCAAACGCCGAGTGCATAATTTGTGGCCCGATGTATGTTACTCTACTGTTTCAGTTATTAAAATAATTTTTTTCTGAATAACAACAATTCAGGTATGGATTCTGTACAGGTGTACATTAAATTTGCCGGATATAACCTCGAAGATTCGCATCGTCACCATATTGGTACCGTTGCCTTACAATAAATATTTTATACATAATGTACCAGTACGTTTATGAGCTATCTCCGCACAAAATTTCACATTACAAGTCAAAATGTTTGGTTATCTGTCGCCACCAAATCGATAGTCACGGGAAGTTTCGAATGGTCGAAATGTTATTTTATACGTTACAGAAATAATATTTCAACAAAAGTGGCACAAGAACTCTTCACATAACATCATTTCAGTACCACAAAGTAAGCGACGCTAGTGTTCAACGGAGGTCAGCCCTGTTATTGCTCATCACAGGAAAATACAAAGGGTTTTGGGATGACTTTCAACTGCGTAAAAATTCATCAAGTGTTGTGGAAATCGGTCAACTGCCCCAAAAGCACACACAAATACATCATGGTGTTTACGAGGGCTGTCCGGAAAGTAACCAGCCATTTTGAATATCTCGAGAACCGGTCGCGTGTCCTTGATGTAACTTGGTAGCCAGTCATAGAAGATCTTACTGTGCATCCGTGAGCAGTTATTCTCCCGTGGGTCTAGTCAGTCGGCAGTGAGACGCCGTTGACTGAGCTTGTGTACTGTGTGGCCGTCGCATTCACAAATCTCCTCCCTTTCAAAGGCGATTTTAGCTCTGGGAAAAGCCAGAAGTCGCAGGGAGCCAAAACTGGGCTGTAGGAGTCTGACAGACCTGGGTGATGTGATGATTTCTCAAAGAAAAAAAGCCTGCACGAGAGCTGTATAATGGGCAGGCGCCATGTCTTGATGAAGCTGATCTGCTCGCTCGGTCACGCAATACACACGCTCACTCAACGGCGTCTCACTGCCGACTGACTAGCCCCACGGGAGAGTGACTGTTCACGGAAGCACAATTAAGGTCTCCTCTGACTGGCTGCCAAGTTACATCAAGGCCACGCGACCGGTTCTCGAGATATTCAAAATGTCTGGATACTTTCCGGACAGCCCTCGTACATGGTGTATTATATTTGGTTAGTTCCACCGTTTGCACCGAACGTATTAGTTCAGACAGCATCAGTCTTTATAAAGTCATCCTGAAAATGGAAGCAGTGCATTCCTCTAAACCGTCGGAGCAAACAAAAGATAAATGATAAACAATGACAAATATTTTTAGGTCTCAAGCACACATTACATAGGTCCGCGATTACTAACACCAGGTTTTCCGCAGCACACATCACTAACATTACGTCTTGTGATGAACGCAGTATGCAATGCGTTACTTCACACATCGGCTCCCACTGCAGAATTTGTCTCCTATCTCAACGTTCTGTGCTGTTTTCTTCCCTTGGTTTTCCAACTCACAGCCTATCTTGTATAAATATTTTCCCACGTTTCTGCTTGTATGATTTTAGTGTAATTAATTACTTTCAATCCGCTACCTTCGCCGAAGCCGGTGGTCATGCGGTCTAAGGCGTCGGTCTGCAGCCACTTGATTGCTGGGATCGCGGGTTCGAATCCCGGTGAGAGCAAAGATATTCGTGTCTTGTATCTGTTGTGTGCTTAGCGGCCTCTGTGACGAGCTGATCACTAGTTCAGAGGAGTGTTACCGGATATATGTGTATCTAATTGGATTGTGAACTGGAAACGTCTACAACGAGGTAGCCTAGTCCAAGCTGGGCTGTGGCGCCACAAAAGAAAAAGACTGTTTCCTCATTATCATTTACCGTTCAAAAGTTTTTCTCTCCGTATTTGCGTTTGCGCACTTTCCAAAAGTACATTAATATCACTCTCTTCCTCTCTATAGACCCGTTATCTTCCCCTTTCCACTGCTCTTGCAATCCCCTTAATCTCCAAATTCCCAATCTAAGACAAACGATCACGCTTTTCTCCTTCACAGTACAAGAAGATACTTCAAAGCTCTTTGAAAAGTTCTCCGACTGAAGGGGCAACCGTCCTTTAAAATCGTGTCGCGGATATGTGACTGGACGTGATTTAATATAGGCTACTGCATGGATTCTACTATCCTCTTACCTTCCGTTCTATAGTGTTTTGTTGTCAAGTAAGGAAAATTGTTTGTGCAAAGGAAGTGGACTGATCCCACTGTTTAGAAATGTTCATGGAAGCAGTGAATGAGGAATTTTACTTGTCCGTTTTACGGCATCTACGATAAGCAGTGCGAAAGAAATTACCAGAAATTTGACGGAAACACGGTTGGTTTCTTCACCACAACAACGTCCTCGCGCAGAAGACGCTCTCCGCCCCAGAGATTCTCGCGAAAAACAACAGTGATTCCACAGTTACCCTACGGCCCTGATCTCCCACTCCCAAACACATTCCTGTTCCCGAAATTGAAAGTTATTATAAAAGGAAGTCAATATGAATCAGAAGCCGAAAAACAGTAAAAATGCCGCACTAGTTAACCATATTTCTTCAAAACCGTAAACTGCGCGCTGAGAACACGGGAAATGTCGTTGGAATCGTCGTATTGATGTACGAGGCGAACATTTCAAGGGTGAAAGTGTTTAATAAAATTTACCTGGTACCTCCTGTGTTTCATTTAACCGGCCGGACAACTGCTGTCACATATCTCGTACCTTCCTTTCCCTCAAATGTTTTATTCCCCAGTGTAAAACTAAAGGCCCTTTACTCACTTGTTCGCTAAATTCTTCTGTCTTGGCAAGACGTTGCATAAACATTTAATAACTTGGCATACTGTCTTTACATACATCTCCTGTTCTTTTTCCAATATTTTCCATTTCTTCACTTCAGTTCTTTGCCCAACTTCCAAAATTGACATTTCCTACCTGTCACTGTTACCTGCTTCAAACAGTCCATCCTCGCCTGTGTGCAAAATTCTACACCAATACGAGGCATACAGCCAATACTCTCCTTCTGTGTCTGCAAAGTTCCCATTCTGCTAGGCCGTCAGTCCACCTTCTAGTAATATTTCAAATTTGCTAAATATCTCACCCAAATCCCATCAACTAGTTTCCACATCATTTATCCCCATAAGTCAACCCCATACAGCAGGCTTGATTGATGTAACATCTCACATTTTTTTAATAAGATTTCAACCTTGAGATTTACGTTCTGATTAATCACTGAGCCAACTGCCGCTAAGGTTTTGTTACCTTTCGCTATAATAATAGATTTCTGTTACTCCCAGTATCCAACACTTTCAAACTTCACACCCAAATAAGAAAATTAGCATAAATCGACAACCATTCCTCTTTGGTTCTTTTACAGAAACCATTACTTTTGTTCTCAGAAGGCTGCACTGTAAAATAAGCACGTTACGAAGTTTCCCTGTCTGATCAACCTCGGTTATATATTTATTGCAAGAAGGGGGATCGGCACTAGCGAAAGTTATGACCATGCAGTCCTGTGCGGCACTACATCTTCTACAGTATACAGCACTAGCTAAGTCAGGTTTATGCAGAATTCGACCAAACATGTCGGCCAGGTAAACTTAAGTTCACATTTCGATTTCATAGTGACAAATGATCAATAATTTGAGATACACGTGATATACGTATTGTGGACGCAGTCACATAACGACATGCATAAATAATGCACGATGCAAACTGTTGTTTACAAGTAAACCACAAGAAATGCGACTTTGAGTGTGTGACAAATTTTGTGCATAAATAACACACTGAACTTTATAATTATTAATTTAGAGCTTTTGTAAGCATCGCAATTCAGAGTGAAACAGCTGAATTACAGGAGGATTTATTCGCAGAATTTCTAGTTCAAATATTAACCGGTGCCGGAATATACAAATTAAACAGCACACAACTCACGAAAATGTTGTTCTCATCATGACAAAACTTTCTTCCGTAACTAATTTTCTCATAAATAAAAGCTGCCCCATACGTTTAAGGGATTTATATATTGTTGACCCAGTACACGCAACCGTATATACGAATTTACAGAACCAGGACCTTAATTAACAGCAACCCGTGAGGGCTTGAAGAATGCAGAATGCTGCTGACGTTTGGGAAGAGGGCATTTTATTGTCGAGGGGTCTCCCCCACACTATGTACACAGTTACAGCGCTGTCTTGGAGATCGTGGCGATTTGTCATTTAGCGACGCCCACGGGTCGTAAAGACAATCAGATTGCTTACACTGGAACGGTGCAGAGAGTCCCAAATTACGCTACGCGGGACTGCCTATGGTTCAAGGATGCATGGATATAATTCTCTAAAGACAACTGGCTTGTATGTGACACCTTGTAGTTCGGTATAAATTTATCTACATGTGGAAGAAACGTACTGCCTACATCTTCAAGGTACAAAAATCATACCCTGAACATCTCACAGGATAATAATCTGCAGTCACGGCCGTGCAGACAAAAGACACGTACAAAGTTTCGGGTCGTAAAACCTGGGGATTCAACACAACCAACCCATCTGCGTGGCAGACTTCTACAGTGACAGTATAACAACAGCCACACTTCACGAATCGAATAAAAAATACGGGTGCATTATCTTAAAATTTCAGTCTCTACCCCCAGAAACTCTGCCGCGTCTCTATTACGAACAAAATTTGGTTAATGTTGTGTACAGAAATAGTATCAGTTTGTTGTAAGAATCACAGGAAACGCAAAAACACACTCTGCGGGCAGAATGCAGAGGTTTTAACGTGAATGCAGACAGTACAAGGTCAATAACGTGAAAAGTCTTTCTTTATCGTTGCATCGTGCATTTCGTTGAGTAATTTAATTAGCACACCAACTAATGCACATACATAAAATTTTTTACATTAAAACATTTAAAATCGCTCCAACATGTTTCGATCCTAAGATCATCTTCAGGGAGCTATACTGTTCCTTACTAAAGTCACATTTTTTTAAAAAACACTTACAGATTAATTTCCTTATATTAATTTGGTACTGTGGCAGCATGCTGCCACAGTACCACCAATCATGTCAACTGAGCCCAGTGGCCGCACGGTCTAAGGCGTGGGTCTGCGGCCGCTCGCTTGCTGGGATTGTGGGTTCGAATCCCGCTGGGGGCATGGATGTTTGTTTCTTTTAAGTGTTGTGCGTTCTGTGTAGATGTCTCTGCGTCGGAATGATCGCAAATCCAGAGGAGTCCTATCGAGTGTGGTGTGTCTAGCTGAGTGTGATCATGAATACCCCATAATGAGGAAGTCTTGGCCCACTAGGGCTGTTGCGCCATTATGAAAAGAAATCATGTCTAATTGAAATTATGTGACTACTAGTCAAGTTACCAGAATGCCTCCAGATAGCACGTACATTTTTAAATACCCCAATTAAATCTGTCCTCTGGCAATTATATTTATAATTATTGTACTCACCACCACGACTCAGATGACGTGTTCCGTGGAGCTGGAGGAAATATCAGCTGTTGATGTTGGCAGACTGCCATTCTGACGATGTGAATGCACTAACCCCTTGAGCTCACTTGTAAGCTGATAAACTGTTTTCGTCACGCAGGGCTTCAATAATCCTCTCGCGCACTAAAATGTGAGAGGGGTGCTCAGTTTGTAGATTTAACTCCCTTAAATGTTAGATTTCGACCAAAAAACAGTTTGAACGCATTCTTTGCTCTTCTGTTTCCATTGCCGATTGTTGCTTGGATGACTGCCGCTCGGAAGCTGCTGAAACATAACAAAGGTCCATCAAACACCGCTGATAATAAGTGCCTAATAACACAACCTCACTGGATCGCGTAATGTTCTCTGTTTCTCTTTAAACGTTTGGAGTCTAAAATCCATCCGATAAATATTTAAAAAGTCGGTTCCCATCTAACAGAAAACACGCAGTGTTTCTATCAGAAATATGAACCGATTAGCGCAATTAGGCAAAAAATAGCCGTTGGTGAAAGATGGTTTACTTAATGTCAAAGCGAGTGGTAAATATAGTAACCACCTTACTTCAAGGAGTTAATGACACTATTTTAGCTGCACTACTTCCAAAGTGGAGGAAATTCTGTTACAAGGAATATAATACAGCCAAACCCAGATAAATGATCCTGGCGATATAAAGCCCCCCTCCCCATTTAGCGTCTTTTGAAAGACTGTGAAGAGAAATTCCGTGTTATACATTTTTTCGATTTATTGCCACAAAGTGCAGAGAAGAAACAGCGACACCGTAGTTATCTGAAGGTTCGATTTTGTGTTGTATCTGGAACTGCCAGTTGTGTTTAGGCAGTTCTACCAAATCCAGTCAGTACGTTGTAAAAAGCAGAGAATAGACGAGGATTGAAGCAAACACGCAGCTCTTGGATAACGAGTCAGTGAGTCAACCATTCAACCAAATAGCCACCCAGTCAGCGAGTCAGTGTGTCGAAAAGTGTACCACCACTCGGGCAGTCCGTTGGTGTTCCAGTCAACCAGGCAATCAGCAATTCAATCAGTCCAGCAGACAGCTAGCCAGCCGCTCAGTAGGTGCGGAGCGGGACACAAGGTCAGTCCTTCACAGGAGGGGGGGAAAAAATGGCTGCCGCTGTGTGACGTCAGACTCTACGCTGTTATCGGATGTCTCTGGGTCAACAAACTCCACGAAAATAAAGAATTAATTTGTTAACAATCTCAGTTGTAGTCATTTAACGACGCTGGATCATCTACTAATACACAGACCTCCAGATTTGGCGATTTCTGTCGGATTGGTGTGAGACCAAAGAAAGAAGTGACAGGCGGATGTGGCAGTTGCAAAAACTGCTAATTTTACTAGCCAAAGGAAAAATATAAAAGACTCGCCTCCAAGGAATTTTAACGTCATTCTTTTCACAAGATAACACACTAAAGCTTCTGTCAACTGCCATATTTATTACGATGCTATTTTCAAAGAGCCACTCTTATCAGGACTGTGGGAAAAAACCGTTCCAACTAGTAACTATTAACATTCAGGACCATTTGTAACGATCCAGTGGGACTTCAATCAATTTCCCATCTTTCCAAATAATTTTTCTGACATGAATTTCAATATTATTCTTCCACCTACTTCCAGGCCATAGAAGTGCGCAGCATTACCAGACAATTCTACATGTGTATACCTCATTGCGATCACTGAAAAGTCCAGGTGGCATTCGAGTCACGTTCAGATCATCTCATTACACTCCAAGCCTTCCATCGACAGGGTATCGCGAGATTCGCTTCTGGAGTTTAAGAGACCGGAACGTGAAGCTAACCACCCATTCCCTTCATCCCCACAGCCCCCCCCCCCCAACGCCTATATAGGATCGCCGTGTACAACTGTGAAAATTTTGCACCTATAATACAAAGTGCGTCGCAGTCTGGAGTTCCCAGGTTCGAATGTATCCTCGGAAACCGACTAACCCCATCCTCCGGGAATGTGCAAGTTTGGTACCGCACCTCAAGTCAGGCCACGACTGCTTCATTCCATATCCTTTCCAATTCCACTATACATCCTACAAGTCATAATATTCTGAGTTAATGACGTCGTTAAATAAACCACAAATATATAAATACCAAGCAACAGGCCCACAAAAATACTGCTAATTGCAAAACATAATGATACAGGGGTAAAGGAATATCTACGGCAAGATCAAACAAGATGGGCATTGTATTCTGATTTGCATTTCCCTCGAAGACAGCACTTTCATGGCGATTTAATGTCGCCGGCAAACAACAAAAAAACGTACTTAGGTCTTCACGTCACGTGCCTGATAATTTCGTCAAATCTTAAACAAATTTGGATTTTCAAGAAGAGATTTTCATAAAAGTCACTAATATCAAATTTCACGGCAATCCGTCCAGTGGGGGAGCCGCGCTGATACATGCAAACAGACGAGGAGACAGGCAGACAGACGGACATGAAGCAAACAGCAAACTGAAGACGGGACGGGACGGGGAGGACAGCCTAACAATTGAAGAAGAAGAAAAAGAGAAGAAGTTCCTCCTTATGTAACATCCTCAATTGTTTCACGTCCCTCGGTCTGAAGAGCTTCCTAATAACCTTGCTACGTGTATATATCGGTGCTACGTCTGCTGTAGAAAACAGTTCGTCTGGCCGACTCATAAACCTAGACGGTTTCTTAACGAAGTCAGAGAAGTCAGTTACCTAGCAACGAAATACAAGACACGTTTAATTACAATGACGCCAGAGGCTCAGTAAATATGTAGAATACGGTGCTCACAAACATTCATTATACATTTGTGAGACGACAATTGCATGGGTCAGAACGAAGGGGGTGGCAGGCACTTGGTTGTCCCCAGGATACCTCAGCATGTTTAATGTGATGTAGATAAAGCGGTATACTGCACCGGTTGCTACGTATCACAGCAGACAGGCGAAAGCGATTAGTCGCCGGCCTCACACCATAGAGGTCCGAGTTCAATCCCAGGCCAATCCATGTGGTGTTTGTGGTCGACAAAGTAGCACTGGTGTCTTTTTTTTTTCCAAGTACTTCAGTTTCCCCCTGTCAGAATCATTCCACCAATGCTATATTGATTCATTCCTTCATTCATTCATCCACCCATCCATCGACCCATCATTCACTTCAGCACCAACACTATATATAACTGGCAATTGACGGCGTTTTTAAATAGCACACTCCACTCCACCACCTTCCTTACAAGAGGTGCTATAATCCAGGTAGTTCATACAGCATCATTAAACAATCTACGGAACCAAAAACTACGAAGATAGGCCTACATTCGACTAGGTTCACACCGTGCAGTTTGGTACACAGGTACTGGACTATAGGAAGTGACTTCGCAGAATACAATAACCCTCACAGTGACCACGGTGAGAACATCTAACGTCACAGAACAATTCATAAACACTATCCTCGGCAGTCAATGAAGACTTATGGTCCGCTTCACGCCCCGGCCCCTTTAACCTCGGTATACACTGTACTATAGGCTGGGTAAGCCCCACCAGCGGGGCTAAAAGAAACATTCGGCATTCAACACAGCAGAATGTTGTGGTCATCTAGCACGATATGTGGTCACTGCTAGTCAAGCAGTCACAGCTCACTGAATAATATCATACAGATAATAATAATAATAATAACGTATAAGGCCATGAATGAATCCTTTATAGCAACCTGCTGGTTTCTCAGCTAGTCAATAAATTGTTTTTATGGAAATTAATTTTCACTGCCGTTCTTGACATTATTCAGTCCGTGCATCTTGACCGAACTAAGCTGTTTAGACACCAAAAGAAGCACCTTGATGGCGTGATGCCGAAACATGTAGGAGTGATATAAGATTTTATTTATACATATCAAGGCTGCTATTGTTTGTGTCATGAATGAACAGTTTAGTTCATTACCGTGCTTACAACACCCCGCCATTGGACCCCATCCTGAGTCGGAAAAATCCTGTCTACAGCTAGCACCATATTTATTTAAGATTCGTTTTAATATTACACTTGCATCTCTTCCCAGGTTTTCCAAGTGGTCTCTCGTCTGCAGATTTTATAAGTGCATACTATTTTCGTTCTCATGCGTGCTACGTACCGCACCCATTTCATCCTCCTTCAACTGATCATTATAATATTCTGTGAAGATTACGAATTATGAACATCCTTCGAGTTTCAGAGGGTTAACTAATTGTATTCTGTGTTTCCATTTACGTAAGTACGGCTTCTACTTGTAGGTTTAACTTCAAATTAAGTCTTCCTGACGCATAAATATATGCAGTCTATATATGAAATTAAAAAGCGAGTGCTACCTCATCAAATTTATGTTTCCTCATAGTCACTACCTCACTACAGTCTCATAGCACATAACACGTGCCCTTATGCCCAGTTCCGTTACTCTGATAATGCTCGTTTATGGAGGGAGGGCATGAGCGTACTTCAGCAGGCCGAGCCCAACAAGCGAGGCCATTTCCATAGAAACGACATATTATCGCGTGCCCCAATCACAAGGCGGATTTGCTTCCACTCGGCTGCACTGACTGCATCAACTACAGAGGTCAAACGTCCTGTGCAGCAGGAAAGTGTTCATACCTGCATGGAAACAAAATACACACATAATGTTCCTTACTCAGGACTAAGACTTTGACCTTGGTAATGGTTTCGCAGAAAAAGTCACACTCACCCTCACAAGACGTTACCGCACTTCATCGCGGTGAACTTTCAACGTCGACACGACGGCTACCTTGACCAGCAACCGGCGTACTGAAAAAAAAAAAAAAAAAAAAAAATTTTGATAAAAAGTCAAATATTTAACTTGATGCTAA
>Ga0123354_10006621_pt1 | contig 17257 bp, 11 predicted proteins | sample TergutLab28metaG_2_FD_97872 | JGI IMG/M metagenome (GOLD analysis project Ga0123354, IMG submission 97872) | Labiotermes labralis P4 segment gut microbial communities from Petit-Saut dam, French Guiana - Lab288 P4 | ecosystem: Host-associated > Arthropoda: Insects > Digestive system > Gut ...
ATCGGGTTTCATGGTTTGGTTGGCGTCGCTACTGTGGGGGTGGTATTTTTTTTTTATTTTTGGTTGGTTTTGGGGGGGGGTGGTGTGTAAGCTTACTCTCATACTGAGAGAGGAACATAAGGTGAAACTGGGCGAGAGTAGGGTGCTGTGGAAGGTACTTGGGCCTAAGAGGGATGAGGTGACAGGGTGAGCAGAGAAGACTACATAATGAGGAGCTTTATGATATGCACTCGTCACCAGATTTTATCCGGTGATTAAGTCTAAAAAAAAATGAGGTGGGTGGGTCATGTGGCACGTGTGGGAGACAGGAGAGGTGCAGACAGGGTTTTGGTGAGAATACCTAGGGGAAGGAGACCACTTTGAATATGTAGGTGTATATTGGAGGATAATATTAAAATGGATCTTGAAGAAGTGGAATGGCAAGGCATGGACTGGATTGATCTGGCTTAGGATGGGGATAGGTGGTGGGTACTTGCAAATGTGGTAATGAACCTTTGGGTTTCACAAAATGCAGGACATTTCTTGACAAGCTGAGGACCTGTTAGCTTTTCAAGGAGGACTCTTCTCCATGCAGTTCGTTGGTTGGTTAGTTAGTTGGTTGATTGTTAAACATGAACCATTAGCCTTTGAATCAGTGTTCTCGTCAGTCACATTCCCATTTCATGAAGTGTATTGTTGGAAGCTTGACAAGTGCATCCTGAAATTTTGCTTGGTTTTTTATGATTTGTTGTCCAGTGTTTTTACCCTTAAATCCTTATCCTGCTAACGTGGAAAATATGGTAAGCTCCTAATAATGCCAGCAAATGGCAGTGGGATTTAATTCAGTATTTAAAGGGTTAATGCTGTTTTTCATTTTGGGAAACAAAATATGTCACATGGCTTTATAAAACTGGGTTTGGAATGACAGTCATTTTGTTCTTAGCCATAAATTCACACGCACAATGGGGTGACGAGTTGCATTGTTATGCTGGAGAACCCTGTTCCCTGAGTTCCATGTTTCAGGTCATTTTGGTGACCCATTTTTCTTATAGTTACCATGGCAGTGTAATAATGTTGGTTTACACTGTGTCCTTGACAGCTTGATGCTTTGCTTAGAAACTGTGACCAGTTCACTGTACATGTTTTGAAATGAGAGAAAAAAAGAAAGCATTTCTCTTGATCTATTTTGCACATCATGTGAAAGCCAACACGCTTTTACTGACAAGAGTGTAGCAGCTGGATTATAGTATATCACATTACATTTCCTATCTGTATCACAGGTTCTTTGTCCTTCGTGAATACTAGGAATCTTTCTTATCAAGCCCAACACAGGTGTCTGATTCTTCTCGGAACCGGTATGATGTCTGACATTCACAAGTTACAACATATGATGTCTGACATTCACAAGTTACAACATTGTTTTAAATATTTAGTTACTGGACACCTCTGAAACCTGCAGCCATCCACATTTAGCAAATACTGAAATTAATTTTGTACTGGACAAAACCACTACATGCCTTTCCATACCAGGAAACACATTACCAGAATCAGGTATGAACAGAAATCCTGGAGAAGCCATGATGCCCTGTCGTGCGCGTGCGTGTGTTTGTGTGTGTGTGTGTGTGTGTGTACAGGTCTCACAACATGGCTGATATTGCCTCACCATCCAGTGCAGTAACAGACGACTGACTGAAACAATCAATCATGTTGCGAGCACTGTTACTTTCACATGCCACCATGGACACTTGCCCAAGGAGTGTTGAAGGTATTGTGGTTTTGTGGACAAAAACTTGCATGTATGTGTTATGTTTTTTGTAATTGCAAAATGCCGTGTCTCTTAAATATTACATATGATGTAGCCCACTTGAAAGTTTATCAGTTGGCATTAGACTGAGCTCTTTGTTGTAATTTGTACCAGATGAATCAGAATGGGGGTAAATTTAAGGAAAATATAAAATCTTAATCTGTGCTCTTGTTCGATACATTGATGTAAGATTTTATATAAATATATGTTACTTGTAAGGAGACCCAAGACATTTCCAAAATTTGTAAGAATCACCCAGAGATAGATATGACAGTTTTGTCCCTAAACTGTGCTTTTATGACACGGAATGACCACAGCATGATGTTGTAAGTGCCACAAGTTAATTTAATGGTACAGAAAGGCTGCTTCAATGCTGTCTCTGAATGACAAGTGAAATGTTTTTGGTGAGTGTGTGCTGTGTTGTGTGTCATGGGCTTGACAAGATGGGTAGTGGCTGAATCTGACAGAATGGCCCAAAGGCTGCCCCACAAGCCATTCTTAGGCTTACTGTTTAGACCATGTGGTAGACACGAGTTCACAGTGTTTTTCTTGGCCTTATAGTAGGTTTGTGATGTGAGAATCTAAGATGAAGTACAAGTTCTGTGATCTAACCCACAAAACTGTGAGGCTTTATGCAGTTGCAGAAGTATGTCTTTCCATAATACAAGTGCATTCACATTCCTTCTATGGTATACTTCCTATGCTTCACCCATACTTGTTAAAGGACCCTGATCTGGTTCAATTTTAAGTCAGCCTTATGGCGGTTGTCTAAACAGTTTAATGTTTCAGCTGTCTTTGTTACCAAGTTTTGTAACATTTCGGCCATTTCATCCTTGCAGTTAGGCAAGTACATTATATCAGCACTAGGTATTGAAAAGCAGATCATTTACACAAATGCAGCAGGATGTGCTCCATCAAATTAGCACTAGGTGCACTTGTAAGATCAGTACAGATTCAAACTCTGTTAGATGAACATTGTTTTACTCATTTTTAGTGAAGTGTTCCTTTCAGTGGGTTGTTGCATGTAACCGACTTATCTTTGTAATGAGTACATCTGAGCAGAGGGTTTTTCTTGATTCTCAATAGCTGTGGCCCCCATCCCCCACCCCACTCTGAGGGGTGCTTTTCTCTCCCCACCACTGTTCGCCCCAGCTCCTCCAGCTTTGGGTCTAGTGCCTACAGTTACAGGTAATAATACATCGGTTTATTATGGTGTCAAAGATGTAACCCTGTATTATTTCATCTAAATATTTGAGTGTGTGTGACTAATTGCATGTGTCAGTTGTAAGCAGACTGTGTGATAGAAAAAATCCTTAGTAATATTATGTTACCATCATTTGTCTTCCTATGGAAAGGCTGGTGCCAGGTGATTTGTAAGGGTTCTAACATGGGGTGTGACAGATACCAGGCACCAGGTTGCCATGGTGTCTTTAGAATTTGTTGAGACACTTAGTATTTAGGGGATGTTATTTTTATGTGAGATCTGAGTTTCTCACCATTGGGTTGATGATGAGTCTTTCGTGATGTTGTGCTGAGTTGATTGGTGCGTAGTTGACCAACATTCCAGAGGTACTGTGCTCCTCTGAGACCTGGAACTGTTCACCATTCAGCATGGTGTACTGTCCCTTTGGACTGCTGCTTGTTATGATTACATTATAGTTCAGTTATGCATGTCTTTGCTTTCTTTAAAATCCCATCTGGACAATAAATGTGCTACGTAATGGCTTTTCTCCAGCACCAATTTGAACACAGAAACCTTTGTTTCACGGCAATTTTTGACTGTATGTATTAACTAGGAATGGTTGGTGGGCATTGTGTTTGCAGTATCATTGGGTGGTGTGCAGTTGTTTTAGTATGCAAAAACCTGATGGTGAGAAATTATATGGCTCCCTATGTGTTTGGTGTGCCTTCTAGCCCAGAAAAAAATTCATCATGCTGTTGCTTAACTCAGTTACCTTGCTTGATGTGTTCTGGTCATGATTGCATGTGAGGCTGTCACTTCATTTGATGGATTTTGGGCACCGTACATAAGATGCTGCACATAACCGTCTAATCACTAGGTTAATGGATGTAATTTGGGCATACCTTTTTTTAGTCCATACACATGTAATTTATTGAAAATGTAGCACTGTTTCCTGGAAAGATTTGTTGTTCTCATTGTGCAGTCATTTGTAATGCCTTTAGTTTTTGTGAGTTGGCAGGCTATCATTTCACATGAGGAGTGCAACACTTTGGACAGAGTTAGTCGAAAATTGTGGATGGTATTTTAAATGAAGAAATTGGTAGTTTTAGTGATGAAAGTGAGAAGGATGATGATATTTCTAGTGACATGGAAATAGCATTTTTGGGTTCTGATGGGAACAATGAGATCAGTAGTGCTATAAAACTTGTGATTGTGAAATGCACAAAAGTGACATGAAGACACATTGTTAACTGGAAATTGATGGAGAATCAAAATGTGGTTGTGTGCATCCTTCTGATACAGTCATTTGCTTTCAATGGAAATTGTACATAAATTTGACTCTGTTTTGCCATCTGAGGCTGCTGTGTTCGAATTTATGAATTGTTTGCCACCACTCCAAGGAAAATGAATGAATTTGTGAAGAAGCACACCTTAAGGACACAAGTAGGAAAAAAATGTAAGGAAGATGGCAGGTGGGTCAAAACTGTGGAATAAGAGTTCAAGCCTTGCATTGCTTTGGTGGTTATGATGTTACAAATAAACAAACAATCAGTATAGTTTTGTTGAGTTAAGAAAGGTGCAGTGGAACACCCACATATGGTGAAGTAATGAGAAGAGAGATTCATGCACTTTCTAGAGTTTCATATTTTACCAGTATTTAAGATGAAAGTCACCGAGGAAAAGAGGACCTGTCCTACACCATTTTTCCAAGTGATCTGTAGATTCATATTTACCATTAGAAGATGTGGAACTGGCTGCAGTAAGTTGTGACAAGAAGAGCACCAATTATAGTGAATCTCCTTTACAAGGGGAATTTCCACCCGTAATAAATGATGCACTTATGGATTAATGAAGACTAAATTGGTTTATAAAGTATTGTGTAGAAATAGATATTAATTTGATGTGTGCAAAAAATCTGTTTTTGCCTAGTTCGGCCAGCTCATTACGTTAAAAGTCAGGTTTATTGCACTGTAGAACTGAATATATTGAAGTTAGTGACAACATTTCCATCTGCATTTCTCTCCATTTTCTGGTCATGAGTGGGTGTGACATCCTTGTTTTTTTATAAACAGTACATCAGAGAGTGACATATGATTGCAACATACGTTGAATACAATAAGATGAATTTAAAAGTTAGAAATGTGGAATTGTTTGTTAAAAATGTAACGTTTGTGGGTGATTTTTCATCAGTTGCGAATTTGCTGGTGATTACAGACATGCTGGTGGCAGTGAAAACTGACAACAGCTGTGAAATATGACTAACTGCGCACACATTGCACTGTTTGTCTGTCTGTATTGAATACATTGTGTGTAATTGTGTTGTCATTATTATTATTGTTGTTAGTAAGAAATACAAATAGCTGCATTTTCATTCTGTTGTACACCAGTTAAATTACACTCACATCTGAGAGGCTGCTTGTTGGATAGCAGACTTGAAACTCAGTTGAAGCATATTTCAGAAATACAGTTTTGAACAACTGAAACATGGCTCAAGAAATAATGATATTGCTGTTGCCAGTTACTTTGAATGCATTTATGATTCATCTTCTGCAACTAACTACCTATCATTTCACTGCTTTGTACTATTCGTCTCTGGCCCCATCTCTGTTTGTGAACTTGGCCAGACTGTTCCTTTTAAACCATTCACCATTGTGGTTTCGATGGAATCCCATACTTCATAGTTAAGGCGTTCTGTGTTTTTACTCCTCCTAGCTTATGATATCTATTCAAAAATTTCTTGGTCTGCACTCACAACCTCTATTTAAAATCATGTGAAGGCCATGTGATGATTGGATGTGACTTAGTAGACTCTGTGGATCCTGTTGCTGTTTTCTGCAATAACAGTGTTGAAATGAAGCAGCATATTCATAGTGGGAGTCCGGGTCATCTCCAAGACCACAAAAGAAGTATGACAATGTGGATTGAATGTGAAGACCATCCTCATTGCTGTTTTTGACTCAAGGTTTGGTACATCATGTTTGTTCTTATAGGTAAATCTGAATCAAGATTTCTGCCAGTTTTTTGGCATGTGAGAAGCAGCGGGAAAGAAATACTGTTTTGTTCTCATCACTGCTGCTGTAAATACAGCAATGTCTGTCCAGAAGTTTTGGTAGTAAACAGCTGTAGTTGTTCCTCAGCCACACTATAGCCCTGTTATATCTCCAGCAGACTTTTTCCTGTTCTTGTAACTGGAAATTAGTTCAAAGAACATTGATTTGAATCAGCAGAGCATGTACAAGAGAAAATGCTAATGCAGCTAACCCAAATTTCTTCCAGATTATATGTAAGCATAATGGAAATCATACTCATGCTGGAGGGAACTGTACTGAAGGGCATAATATGTAATGAAATTTATGTCGTATAGATTGTGTTTTGTTTATTTGGTCTCAGAACTTTTGGAAGAGGCTTTTTTTTTTTTACATTAGATGAACTGAATTGTGTTTTTACAGGAAGTGCATAATGGTATGATTGTATCTTGTAAAATGGAATGCTACCTTGCTACAGTTTTTGCACCACTCTGAAACCCATACACTTCTGTTTAGCATCAGGTTTCATCATGTTCCTTGTACTTTTACTCATGCACTTCAGCAACCTGGAAGTCACAGACTCTACACTTTTTTATTAATAATTTAAGAGGAACAGCACCTAAAGCATCTGAGATTTGTTGTTCATTTCATCAAGTGTTCTTGCCTGAGGTCAGCAGAATTCCTCTCTGGCCCAACCTTACAAAAGCAAATCATGTGGAGTAAGACTGGAACTACATACAGGACCATTCCGTTGGTCCTTGACACCACATCCACCAAGTAGGGTGCTGGTTGTCAGCCACGATTGGCAAATAAATACACAATGTTAAGTGGCTGTAGCTTCTAGACAAATGCTGTGTTCGTACAATCATACACTTTTGTTGCAGGTGAATGTTACGAGTTTACTTCACAATCATGGTGTATTGACAAGTTCTCATCCTTGTGGAAACAGTCACTTGCATGATTTCAGTCTTCTGCCACGATGAAGACGAGAGCTCTGCTGTTCTGGGTTATTACACAGCTAGTAGTGGTAATTTCTTACCGACATTTTGGGACAACCTGTCGGTCCCATCTTCAAGATACAAGGTTCTTGGCCCCTGTGTATCCAGAAGAGCTCAGTTCTCAAAACAGAAGCTTGTTCCAGGTTATAGAAGAGGGCAGCAGTAATTTTGTTTGCAGTTATATTCCTGTTTTTTTTTATTTAATTGTGTTTCCAAAATGTTGAATGTATTGTGGTAATTTGTATTATTTTATTCAGTTTAAGCTTATTCTTCTCAGCATGGTTCCAGAAAATACTCTTCTGCTTCTGGTTACCTCCTTTAACACACTATGAAGTCTGTGTATACACAAGGTCAGATTGATTATGTATATTGTAATTTAAATGGTGTATTGACAGTTCCTCATTCCTTGCTTAGCAATTTTGGCCTGTCCTGTAGTTGTGTTAACTGGCTGTAGCTGATTGGCAAGCCTTGGTTTCATATTTTTGGTACTTTGTCTTCTTTTACTGTGAGATTTGATGTTCACAGGGTTCTCCTTTAGGGCCCTTACTTTTTAATATTTTTGTTATATTTTTTAGTCTGATTCCACTTCCAATTATCTTGTTTGCTAGTGATTTGAAGAACTGTTGTAGCATTAGGAATGTTGTGTGGATTCAAGTCTTCCTGGGGTGCGACACTGTTATTCGGTGAGTGGTGCCAGGTGTTTCAAAGGGTCATAGCTCCTTTGAAATGTTGTGCTTTTTGCACTGCCTGACCGTTGAAGATGAAGGTACCATGTTCCTTCATAATGTTGGGAATCGCTCTTGTGGTGACACAGAATCGCCTTCCAGAAGACCTGAATCCTCAGGCACATCCCTGTAAAAATCTAAGATCTCATAAGAATGTTGTACACTGTGAACATCTGCTATCTGAAATCGACTGTGCAGAAGTGGTGCTTGGATAATGGCATGACAATCAGTGTGGGTGAACGTGTGTTATATATTTTACAGATAACATTAATAGCATCTCCTAATACAAAGTAGCAGTCTGCTTGTTTGCAGTTTGTGAAATATCTTAGAAAGTTCTTAGAGTGTTTGAGTACTCAGAATTAGATTGTAAGCTTAATTTTGATAAATTTTTTTGAAGGCTTATGAGTGTTGGGATTAATTCATTGTATCCTGTTTCTTGACTGCTGACAACTTTATTATTTTGCAGAATTTCCCTTTGTGGTCATATACACATTAGTCTGCATTGATGGATTCACATGGACTTGAAAGAAGGCAAACAAAACAGCAGTGTTATACTGTAGCAGACATTATACAACATAAACCAATGAAATGCACACTTTCCTAATTAATACTTCAATAAATTTTTAATTTTGATATCTTCTACATGTTTTGAATCCAAGGGTTCATCTTCAGGAAGATGGTTGCATATGCAGTTATGGTATGGTATGTTTCACATGCACTGGTATAAGCAGTCTACTAGGTAGAAGAAAGTGTTCAAACACTCTTCTACCTACTATTACCTGTTACAGTGCACAGTGCAAATGTAGCAAACATATTGGAACAAGTGACACTAAGTTTGAAGAATTCTAGTTGCATTCAGTTTGTCAGGACTTGAATCCAGACAGTTGTGCCGTGACATCCTGCTTGTTGTTAATGACTTCAAAAATTTTGTGTTGCTGCTCTGCCTCTTGTACCATTGGTTTATGAATACTCACCAGGTTTATCAGAGATAAAGATCAACTATGATTCAGCAGCTGATGCTGTCTGCAGGAAAGTACTTGAGAATTGTCTTACAAGTTTGTGTGTCATTCCTTCTTATTTTGTTTTTATTTTTTATTATCTTCAGTTTGTCCTTCCCCCCCCCCCGAAATGTCATACATTGGATTGAACTGTTTTTGTGGTAATGAGTTTCAACAATTATTTGCCTCTTGGAAATCATACCTTATTGACAGGTAAGAAATTGTACATTAGAGTTTGGACCATGATCACTTTCTTTGGAAAATTTGTGCTTCACACACATGATTCCTGGAGGTGGAGGAATTTTTCAGTACAGTCTGGGGATGACAGTCATGTTGATTCTCATATACACCACTGCAGAGACCATGTCTGTTTCCATCACCAGGGTTCTGATAATTGTCAACACCCAGTGTGTCTTGTTCAAGTATTCATACAAGGCCAAGCTTGTAGTATCTCTCGAACCAGTGAGATTCATGGATGAAGTATGTTTGGCCGCGATGCCCATGGGATGAATCATGGGTCAGTTTGAGCGTGGAGCACCAGGTTTGGCCGAGCTTGACCTCTCTGTACCTGTTGAAATTGTTGGGACATAACCTTATCTCTGTATCTTCTTTTACCATGTGCTGAACATGAGCTGCTCTGTGTGCTGCTGAATTTCATGCTGCCTTTTGTGTAATGTGCTCCGCAGTGGCTGATTTTGGCTGGCCATGGCAGAGGTGCCTCGTGCTCCTTGTGTCTGGTGTCTGAGCTCATGCCTGCATGTCTGTCTTTAGCGTTTCTTACCTCATTTGCAACAGATACTCTAACTGCTGGAATTAGTGGCATATATTTTCGCAGTAATTTGGCCCTGTACTGTGCAGGGAGATTGTTGGGGGCTGTGCCAGCAGCAGTGTAACTCACAGGATGGTCACCAAAGCTGAATAAACCTCAACAGAGGAGCCATACGCTGCATGTTCCTTTGGTAGTAAACCCCAATATAAAATCCTGGTCCTGCAGGTTAGCTGTGTGGCATAGGGTTAACCTTACCCACTAAAACACTCCTTTGAAATCCTAGTTTAGAAATGGGAGGCAATGGCCAGGAAATGTGCCAAAGAACCACAGGAGAAGGAGGAGGAGAAAGAAGAAGAATGTGCAGTGAAATGGATTTTATATAATTTTCTGTTGACATATTTGTGGCCCACAGGTGTGATCCTCCCAAGTGTGGACAATACTGAGGTATATTGTCCTTAAAAATTTAGCCACAGTATTAGGAACACAGTTAAACCCTCATAATGCATCATTTTATTACTCAAATGTAGTGGTAGTAAGACAGTGAATGCTTTAAAACTTGTGCTGTACATAATGTGGGAGGATGAGAAAGTTCCTGGAACTCGGGCATAATGTGTGGTGCAAGGGATTTGTATGAAACTTCACCTAGTTACGCGCACATTGCTCTCCTTAAGCACTTACACATTTGCCACAGCAGTCAATCTGCTGATGGAAACACCTGAAAAGCTTCTTTTAGTGTGGCTGTAAGACGTGTTTTTGTATTTTCCTGGATTTCTTCTACAGATGCAAAATGATAGTCTTTGAGCCAAATCTTGACTGTTTGGAAATGCCACATGGCCCAGAGAATTGGAGAATGTAGTGGTTGAGGGAGGGCTTAGGATTTTGTTCATTATGAAAAGCCACTGTCCTGCATGGGAGGTGTTACAAGATCAATTGTGATGCTGCAGGATCCAAATGTTTCTCTATTGTGTCTTCTGTCAGACTGCTTGGCACTGATTTATATGGGATGCCAGTTTGATTTCCATCTCTTCAGTTGTCACACATTGATCTGATGCCATGACTGTGCTGATGTTTTTGTAATTCCTTGATATTACTAGCCTGCTACTGTGCCTGTCTTCTGGCAAGTCTTGACTGTTTTTAAATCGGTTGTAACATGTATACACGACAGATTTTTTAAGAGCTATACTCCATCAACCACATTGAGGTTTATGGGAGTTTCTGCTACTGATAGCCTTGGTTCACTAAAGAAGTTGATGCTTGCGTATTATTAAAACAGAGGCACAACACCAAGCAGCAGTGGGTCACTTCATGTGAACTGCTGACAGCCTGTCCCACCTTCCTCCACAGCCCACATTATACTCCCGCAAGGTGCATACTACCTTATTTGACAGTAAAGCATGGGTATCTGAATACAAGTGAATTTTGGAAACTTTCAGGTCCTCTAGTATCAGTTCTTTGTGGTGCGCAGAGCAGTATGATCATTGCTGCTGCTGCATTACATGGTAACTGTACAATGCTCAGAGGAGTCACGTGACAACGTAACATTGGTTGTAGCATTCTGGTCTTTAAGTGGGTATATATATTGAGTTGTTACCAGGATTGATGGCAGCACTGTTCAGAAATGAACAGAACTAATTTTTTGAAGTTGCCCCCTAACAAAGCGTAAATATAGTTGCCAGTCGCACTGCAGATGTTGGTACTCTTGTGAAAGATATCTGACACCCAGTGCGTTGTTCGTTCTTGATGTGTATTTTAAATGCCCTCTCTTGCTGAATAGTTAAGGGAGGAACACAGGATGAAATTATTGGAGAAGGGGTGTTGAGGAAGATGTTCGAGGCCAGGAACAGGAAGATAGAGAAAACTGGATAATAAAGAACTTCATAATTCGTACTCCTCACCATATATTATCAAATCAAGGATGATATGGGTTGGGCATGTAGCATGTATCTGGGAAAATCTTGAGGGAAGGTGGCTGCTTGAATGACCTAGGCATAGTTGGGGAATATTAACATGGATCTTAGAGAAGCAGGATGGAGCACATGGACTGGATTCATCTGGCTAGGGATAAGGAGAAGTGGTGGGCTTATGTGAATGCAGTGGTGGAACCTTAGGGTTGCATCCAATGCAGGAGATTTGTTGACTGCATGACAGCCTACTAGAATCTGAAGGACACATTGGTCCATGGATTTAGCTAGTTATTTAGTAAGTGGTGAAGTTATTTTCATAAATAAGGACACTAATATTAAATTCTTCTGGCATGTTAAGAAATATTCACTCTTTAATATTTATCAGTTTGAATTTGGGTTCCATTTTTTGGCATGGGTTGACCTTATGACATTATGTTTTGAATATTAATGTACACTAATTTTTCTTAGTATAGAAGAGGGTTGCTCAAACTATAACTTGCAGACAGCTTCGTCATTTTGCCAGCAGAAATACTGAGATTGAGAAAACAGCTTTTAACCCATTTCCTGGCAAAATTGGTAGAATGTAGGGAAAAAATGTTGAAAACATACAAGCTGTTTGTTTGTAGGGATGCACAGTATATTATCAGTTGAAATTATAAAAGTGTTCTAGAAATAGTGACACACCAGTCTGGATTGTAAATTGCTTTTTTTAAATAAAATTGTTCCATTAACATATTTCTGTTGCATGTGTTGTGTAGAAAAATACATACATTAATTTATACATATAATTTTATACTTATTTAGTCTTCATTTTGGGTATAGAATTTCATGTTGCCTGCACACAGACCACATTTTGCCAAAGTTGCCTGCACTGTATAAAAGGTGGAGCGAGCTTGTTATGGAAATGTTGTATTGTTAAAACATATAATGTACGTCCCCATCTTTTACATCTCTTACACATCCATGTAGTATGCCTATAGTATGGAGTTTCCATAATAATGTCTGTTTCATAAGTATTGTGCTTGAAATGAGAGATAGAAGTGTTTGCTGCTAAGAGGCGGCGTAGTAGGAGGATGGACGACAGCATTTAATGAGGGCTGTAACTTTTTTCTTAAATTTGCTGTTATTTTGCACTCAAGTTTAGGTTGTGGATGTACAGAAGTTTCTGATGGCTGTCCTCCCAGTATTATTCTTGTAGATTGTAAAATTTTTTCTTTACAGCACAAGGTGAACCTGTAGATGGCTCCAGTGCGGTGACTATGATGCTGGATGAAAGCGACTCTGATTCCATGGCTCCAGCTGCTGCGGCTCACGTCTCTCAGGATCCCAAAATCTTGGCTGGTCCAACAAATGCAGTGTTTCCTGATGCACCTGTTCTCTCAGCACCCACATCAGTTCCAGGACAAGTTCCGCCTTCAGTGATGACGACAGTGTATCACCATCAAATTGTGTCTGGCTTACCAATCTCTAATGTCTATGTTGGTAATGTGACAGCTAACGTAAATGTGCACGGCTATGTGGGTACATATCCACATATCTCTCCACAGCAGGGTTACCCCGTGGAACCTGTTAGCTCTCCTGTGAGGAACGTAGGACGAGAAGCACGGCGTGGCCGTTCCAGTAAACTGGGTAACAAACACGTGGATGGTCAGTATGGGGAGAGGAATTCTTCAGGCAGGCATACTCAGGAAGTTACACAAGTACAACCATCTCCGCTGGTTGAGTCACCTGCAAACTCAAACATGCCACAACAGGGTTTTCACCAGTTTTATCCCATGAGTGCAATGGCTCACCCGTATCAGTCACCATACTACAGTCCTTCGACTCCTACCCATCTTCACCAGACATCTGCTCAGCATGCAACTGGAACTCCAATCTACTTGTCTGCTCCTGCAATGTATGCAGCTCCTCCACCACAAACACTGTATGGGCCATATGCTCCACCCCACCAGCCTACTGGAGCTCCCACTGTCATGTCTTTTCCAGCGATGCAGCCTGCTCGAGTGCCTACCACAGAGACCCCCATGCTTGGGAGTTACCAGCTGGAAGACACTGAGGCTGAAGAAAGACTGCCAGCTCAAACAGGAAATAAAGACGAACTTGGAGAAGGAAATTTGCACGAACAGCAGTTGCCCCCATCACCGTTGTGTGCCGCCTCTTATGAGCCACAAACACTACCAGAATTGTGTTCACATGAACCAGTAACTTGTGGACACAGCAGTAAAAATCCTGTAAATTACCAGCAACAACAAAGTGAAGAAGAAGACTTTAATCAGGCAAACTTAGTGAACACAGTAGTTGTAAATAATAGTAATATTGTAACTGAACCTCCACCATTCATTGAAACGAAACAATGTGATCTTGTAGATACGGTAAATATGAACTTCCAGCAGTCAACAGGAAATCACAGTTTTGTAAAAAATGATCTGCAGCCTCCATTTGTGTCAGAGAAAGTTTCGGCTCAAGATAATCTTGTTGATGGTGATGTATCATTGAACCAAGCATCCAGGATGAACATTAGTGAGTCAAGTGCTAATGGAAATACTGTAGTGAGTGATTTTGAATTGGAGAGAGATAAGGCAGGCATTAATCTTTTTTCACCTGTTGAAACGTGTGAAATCACAGATGTGAAGTCTCCTTTAGCTTGTGTTGATATTCCTGCTCCATCAGTGACAACAGTGACAACCCCCCCAAAAGAAGCGTATGTACTTGAAGCTGAACATCTTGTAGGTGGACAAAGTGTGACAGCCGATACACCAGTGGCTGCAACTGGCCAGAAGTCGTGGGCTAGTTTGTTTAAAACTAATTCTGCAATGGCAGCTCCATCTGGCAACAAACCCCTAGCATGTGTGAAACCATTCCAGAATAAAGTTCCTGATGCATCCTGCAGTGTTTTGGAGGGATATACAGCACCTGAGTCAACATCACCTTCTGTCAGTCCTGGTGTTGGTAGTGTGGTGGCGAACAGTGTTAACAATTTATCTCATCTACCTTCTCCATCTGCAGCTGATGACCCATATCTCTACCAACTAGGAGGTGAGTTTTCTTTGTCTGCTGTCTGTACTTTTAAATACAAATAAAATTAGGTACAGCCTTAGTTGTGGGATAAAAGCAAAATTATATGTATGTTTTCTTTATTGTTTGAGTTATTTATTAATAAACAGTGATATTTATGTTAAACCTGTCTCAGAAATACAAATTATGTAAATCTGTCCTTACCAGTTCTGCTGCTGTTCTGTATATCCGCTACGAGCATACAGTTTTTGAAGTTGTGTATTGCAATTACATATGTGGAATTGGTATGAAAGTATCTTGTATATATGAAAATTTGACAATTGTGTTGACAACTTTAACACTACCAGAATATGGTGAAGTTATAAGTTCTTTTTAAAACTTATTTTTGTTAGTTTGTATAATGATGATAATAGGGATGTTTGTGGTTAAGATAATAGCTGACACATACAGAGTGTTTTAAAATATAGGGTAAAAAATTGTAAAAAAATAAACCACATATTAAAAGTTATTGTTCCTTAACCTACACTTCATTTAGATCTATACACTTAATTGCACTTTGATGAAATTCTTCTATCCCTCCTAGAATGCTGTGCAGTTCTGTTATTACTGCATCTTGAGTTTCCAAAATGAACTGGAAATTCAGACCTTTCAGGGCAAATTTCACTTGGGGAAGAGAAAATAGTTGGGCAGGGTGAGATCAGGCAAGTAAGGTGCTTGGTAAAGCATAGCAGTTTTTGTGTTTGTGGAAGGTTGGTACTATAATACCTCCAGAGATGGTACTCCGGCCTAACTGTACCTTTCTTGTGAAGACACTATAATTTAAGGGGGCCGCGATTATTTACGTCAGTGCCGAAGTCTCTAATTTCAGTGCTGCCAACAGCCAGATTCCGACCAAACTTAGACTGGTTTGAATCTGACAAACTGCTTTGCCACTCAACCAAGTAAAATACAAAATGCCCTCAATTATATTTCTGAGTTAACTTATCTAATACTCCAGGGATATCAATCAGTAATCAACCGTATGTCAGTTATATTAGTAAATTTTAATAACTAACCCAAAATGTTTAATATCAAAGTAAAGTAAAATATACAAGCAACCATAAGCAATGTAACAAGTAAAAGTTTGAATTAGTAGTTGACCCAAATACTCGTCTTGCTTTCCTCTATATAGCCCAATGTGCACTCGAAGTTTGAAATAAATTTCTAAATAATTTTCCTAAATTGTTGTTTGCCGAAATTGCTCAACTCGTGTAAAATAATTCAATGTAACTTTTCTAAGACACATTCTATACAGCTTACCTTGAATACTCAGTAGAAGTCTGTGTCTCTCATACGTAATACAAATTCTTCTTCACGTCAGCCAAACACGTAGATATAACCAAAATTTCCACGAGAATGAGGGCGTTTGCTTGGTTACAGTGGACTATATAGAGTAGGGCCGCTGACACATCTAAAAATGTGAATGTTCTTCAGTGCACTGAACTGAACTGCCATTGGGGAGTTCATTGAGAGTTCAAAGACTCTGCCACTTTACAGCAAAGGGAAGTCAATGTCTGAGTAGCACATATTTTTGAGTGCAGTGCACTGCTTTGTCAGGATTCGGAAACCTAATCGTGTCTATGCACAGCTGATTTCTCAACTCAATTTTATAAGTACATTGTTCATTTAATACAGTACTAAGTAGTCCCAGCATTGCCCTTTATTTGGTTCTCACTGTTGTTGTGATAAAAAGCATTTTTAATACTTTTCAGACACCTTGTATTCCATGCAGTAAATAAAATTCTGGGAATTTAAGTATTGAAATATGCTGTATCAGGTGGTAAATAGTTGTCAGTCTTTGGAGGAGTATGATGTCTCCAGTCCAGGATCAAACCAACCAGAAAGGGAGACTTCGTGACTGAAGGTGGAGACAGTATGCCTCTGTGAAACATCAGTAACTCCCAATTGACATGACATACCATCCTAGGGAACTTATAAAATGTCATAACATTCTTGTCAGAGACTCAAATCTCCAAAGTAAAAGACTGAATTATATAATTCCGTGCTGTGCCTGTGGATAAGTTTAGCATTGTAACCTGTCAGTCACTCTGTTACTGATGCAGTAACTGTATGTTCAATTAACTACCATTATGTACTATCTGAGATTTGAGGTTCTTACGGCAAAGATTATCAAAATTCCAGTCTTTTGGGGTGTGGCACTGTGTATGAGTAAGTTGGTAGATTGGTACCATTGTTGCAGAGAAACCTTGTGCTTCCATCTTTGGGGTAGAAGATGCATGCATCAGATGTGTATTGAAAGTTTGGTTCCTCTCTTTGAAACAGTACATGATGTGACATCCCAAACGACTGGAATGTACGTGAGATTTCTGGCACTGGAAGTTGTTTATGCTGCAAGGTGTGCATGTTGAGGGAAACCTTGCAAGTGCGTGTAGTGATTAGGTTATAAGTTGGACAGATGGGGAGTATTTGATTCTCAGCAGGGAAGGAGACTTCTGTGATTTGAACCCACTGAGAGCAGCTTTGGGTCCCACCCAGGCTGCTGCTCTTCTTGGGTGTCAGGGTACTTTGGCTGGGGCCTGAAACTGAACATTCCCACTTTCTGTGCTGAGGTTTGAGACTAAATGGATGTGGTTCTTCACTCCACCATATATCTTCTTAACATGAAAAGGGACAACTTCACTGCACTGTTGGTGTAATGGTGGTTATACATTTCTCACAATGTGTATGCGGAGAATGTATTATCCATTGCTGTGGCGTAATAAATGGACATTGCACAGACTGTACATATGGAAAGTTCTCAGCTTGACATTCAGTTGGGGGGGGGGGGGGGGGGGGTTTTTTCCTTTATTTTTTATA
>Ga0123354_10006622_pt1 | contig 17257 bp, 28 predicted proteins | sample TergutLab28metaG_2_FD_97872 | JGI IMG/M metagenome (GOLD analysis project Ga0123354, IMG submission 97872) | Labiotermes labralis P4 segment gut microbial communities from Petit-Saut dam, French Guiana - Lab288 P4 | ecosystem: Host-associated > Arthropoda: Insects > Digestive system > Gut ...
GCGAGACTGAGCGGGACTTCGCGAGACTGCGCGAGACTGCGCGAGGAGACTTGCCGAGACTGAGCGGGAAGGCGCGAGACTGCGCGAGAGAGCGCGGGACGGCGCGAGACTGCGGGAGACAACGCGAGACTTCGCGAGACTGCGCGAGACGGCGCGAGACTGCGCGAGATTGCGCGAGTCTGCGCAAGACTGCGCGAGATTGCGTGAGACTGCGCCAAATTGCGCGAGACTGCGCAAGACTTCGCGAATTTGCGCGAGACTGCGCGAAACTGTGCGAGACTTCGCGAGACTGCGCGAGTATGCGCGAAAATGCGCGAGACTTCGCGAGACTTCGCGAGAATGCACGAGACTTCGCGAGACTCCGCGAGATTTCGCGAGACTACGCGAGACTGAGCGAGACTGATCGAGACTCCGCGAGCCTACGCGAGGTTTCGCGAAATTTCGCGAGATTTCGCGAAACTGCGCGAGACAGCGCGAGATTGCGCGAGACTGCGCGAGAGAGTGCGAGACTTCGCGATACTTCGCGAGAATTCGCGAGACTTCGCGAGACTGCGTGAGACTGCTCGAGACTGCGAGAGACTGCGCGAGGAGACTGCGCAAGAGTCCGCGGTACGTCGCGAGACTGCGCGAGACTGCACAGACTTCGCGAGACATCGTGAGACTGTGCGAGACTTCGCGAGACAGCGCGAATATGCGCGAGAATGTGCGAGACTGCGCGAGATTTCTCGAGACTGCACGAGACGTCGCGAGGCTTCACGAGACTTCACGAGACTGCGCGAGACTGCGCGAGATTTCGCGAGACTTCGCGAGACTTAGCGGGATTGCGTGAGACTGAGCGAGACTCCGCGAGACTCTGCAAGACTATGCGAGATTTCGAGAGACTTCGAGAGACTTCGCGTAACTGCGCGAGATTGCGCGAGACTGTGCGAGACAGTGCGAGACATCGCGAGACTTCGCGAGACTGCGCGAGACTGAGCGAGATTTCGCGAGACTTCGCGAGACTGCCGAGACTGCGCGAGTCTGAGCGAAACTGCGCGAGATTGCGCGAGATTGCGCGAGGCTTCACGAGACTGCGTAATACTGCGCGAGACTATTACAACCACTACTACTACTAATACTACCACCACTTCTACTACCACTACTACTACTAGTACTACTATCATTAATACTACCACTACTACTACCACTACTAATACTACTACTACTACTACTACCATTACAACCACTTCTAAAACTACTACGACCACCACTACTACTACTACTACTACTTTTACTGCCACCACTACTACTACTATTACTACTACTACCACTACTACTACTACATACTACCAATAATACTACTATCACTACTAAAACTACCACTACTACTACCACTACTACTACTACTACCACTACTACTACCACCTATTCTAATACTACTACTATTACCACTACTACTACTAATACTACCACTATTACTACCACCACTTCTACTACTACTACTACTACTACCTCGAACGCTACTACTACTACTACTAATTCTACTACTACTACTGCTACTACTATTAATACTACTACCACTACTAAACTACTACCATTAATACTACTACTACTACCACTCTTACTACTATTACTACTACCAAAACTACTACTACTACTATAATACAACCACTACTACTACCACTACTACTAGTACTACTATTTCGACTACTACTACTCCTACTACCATTAATACTACTATTACTACTAGTACTACCACCACCTCTACTACTACTACTACACCTACTACTACAACTACAGCTATTACTAATACTACTAATACTACCACTACTACTACCACTAATACTACTACTATACTACCACCACTACTACTACTACTACCACTACCACTACTACTACCACTACTACTACTGCTACCACTAGTACTATTATTACTACTACTACAAATACTACTATTACTAATACTACGAATGTTACTACTCCTACTACCACTACTACCTCCACTAGTAATACTACTACTACTACTACAACTACTACTTTTACTAATACTACCATTATTACTAATACCACTATTACCATTAATACTACAACTACTACTAACACTACTACTACGACTACCACTACTACTACTACTACTAATTCCAATACCACTACTACTACTACCATTAATACTACCATTACTAATACCACCACTAATACTACTACTACTATACTACCATTACTACTACTACTAACACTACCACTACTACTACCTCTACTACTACTACAACTACTAACACTACTAATACAACAACCATTAATACTACCACTACTACTACTATTACTACTACCACCACTACTACTATTACTACCACTACTACTACTATCACAACCAACATTACCACTACTATTACTACCACTACTACTACTACTACTACTACTACCACTACTACTACTACTACAACCTCTACTACTACTACTACTACTACTACTACTACTACTACTACCATTAATTCTACTACTACTACTACTACTACTATCATTAATACTACCACTACTACTAACACTACCACTACTACTACTACTGCCACTAATACCACTACTACAATTACTACCACCACTACTACTACTACTACTCCTACCATTACTACTATTACTATTAATACTATCAATACTACTAAAACTACTACTACTACCACTATTATTTCTACTAATAACACTACTACTATTACTACCACTAATACCACTACTACGACTACTACTACTACCACCACTACTACTACTACTAGTACCACTACTTCTTTTATTACCACCACTACTACTACTACCACTACAACTAATATTACTACCAATGATACTAGTCCCACTACTACTACTACTATTACTACAACTACTACTAATACTACTACTATTATTACTACTACTACTACCACCACATCTACTACTACTACTACCACCACGACTACTACCACTACCACTACTACTACTACAAATACTGCTAACACTCCTACTACTACTACCACTACTACTATTACTACTACCATTAATACTACTACTACGTCTACTACTACCACTACTATTACTATTCCAACTACTACTACCACCAATACAACTACTTCTAACACTACTAATATCACTACTACTAACACTACTACAACTACAACTACTACTACCATTACTACTACTAATACTACTACCACTACTACTACTACTACCACTACTACTACTACTACTACTACCACTACTATTATTATTACTAATACTACCACTATTACTACTAATACTACTACTACAACTACTACCACTACTACTATTTCTACTACCACTACTACTATTACAACTACTACCTTTAATACTACAACTACTACTAACAATAATACTACTACTACTACTACTAGTAATACTACTACAATTAATTCTACCACTACTACTACCAAAACTACTAGTACCAATACTACTACTATTAGTACTACTACCACTACGACTACTACAACTGCTACTACTACTACCACAACTAATATTTCTAATACTACTACTACCACTAAAACGACTACCACTACTGCTACTACTGATAACACTACTACTACTAATATACTACCACCATTATTTGTGCTACTACTACCATTATTACAACCACTACTACTACCACCACTACTAGTACACCTACTACTACTACTACTACTAACACTAATACTACTTCCACTATCACTACTACTAATTTTACTATCACCACTACTTCGACTAATACCACACTACCACCACTAATATTACTACTACTACCAATACTACCACTACTACTACTACCACTAATACTACTACCACCACCACTACTACTACTCTTACTATCATTAATACTACCACTACTACTACCACAACTACTACTACTACCACTACTTCAAATACTACTACTAGTACTACTACTAACACTATTACTACTATTACTACCACCTCTACTACTAATACTACCACTACTACAATTAATACTACTACTACCACTACTACTACTACCACTACTAATACTATTATTTCTCCTACTAATACTGCTACTACTACCAGTAAAACTACCACTACTACTAACAATACTACTACTACCACAACTACTACTACTATACCACCACAACTACTACTACCTCTACCACTACTACTATCACTTATACTACTACTACTTCTTCCACAACAATTACTACTACTACTACTAACACTACGACTACTACCACTACTACTACTACTGCTAGTACTACTACCACTACTACTACTACAGCTACTACTACCACTACTACTACCACTCCTGCTACTACTACCAATACTATTATTTCTACCGCTACTACCACTTCTACTACTACTACCAATACTACTACTACTCATACTACTACCAATACTACTACCAATATTACAAGCACTACTTCTACTACTTCCACTACTTCTAGTCCTACTACTACCACTGCTACCACTACTACTACTACTATTAATACTACTACAACTACCACTACTACTATTACTAATACTATTACTACTTCTACTACAACTACTACTACAACTACCACTAATACTACCACTACAACTACTACTAACACTTCTACTACTACTACCACCACTACTACTACTAATACTAATACTACTACTACTAATACTAATACTACTACCATAACTACAACTACCATTAATACTACCACTACTACTAACACTACTACTACAATTACTACCACCACCACTACTACTACTACTATCATTAATACTACCACTACTACTTCCATTAATAATACTACTACTACCACCACCACTAGTACTATTACTACCACCACTACTAATACTACCACTACTACTAATAATACGAATTCCAATACTACTACTACTACCACTACTACTACTACTACTAATACCAATACTACTACCACCACTTCTACTACTACTACTACTACTACTACTACCTCGTACACTACTTCTACTCCTACTACTACTAATTCTACTACCACTACCACTTCTTATACTACTACTACCATTCATACTACTACTACTACTACTACCACCACAACTACGACTAATACTACTACTATAATACCACTACTACTACCACTACTACTAGTACAACTACTACCACTACTACTATTACTACTACTACCATTAATACTACTATTACTACTACTACTATCACCACTACTACTACTACTACCACTACTAATATTATACTGCTACTACTACTATAACTACTACTACTACCACTACTACTCCTTCTATACTACCACCACTACTACTAATACTACTACCACTACTAATACTACTACCACTACTACTACTACCACCACTACTTGTACTACTACTACTACAACTACTACTACTACTATTACTACTACTACAACTACTCCCACTACTACTACTATTACTAATACTACCACTACTACTACTACTACCAAAACTACAACTACTACTACCACTACTACTATTACAACTACTACCATTAATACTACCACTACTACTAACAATACTACTAGTAATACTACTAACATTAATACTTCCACTACTACTACCAAGACTACTACTACCAATACTATTACTAATACTACTACTAGAACAACTGCTACTACTACTACTACTACTACTACTAACACTACTTCTACTAGTACCACCACCTTCCCTACGACTACTCCCACTACTACTACTCCTGCTACTACTACCGCTACTACTACTACTACTACTACCGCTACTAATACTAATACCACTACTACTATTACAACTACTATTACTACTACCAATAATACTACTACTACTACTACTACCAATAGCACTACCACTACTAAAACTACTACTTCTACTACTTCCACTACTACTAGTCCTACTACTACCCCTACTACCACTACTACTACTACTATTAATAGTACTACTACTACTACTACCAATAATACAACTATTAAAAGTACTACCACTACTACTTCCACTACTTCTACTACTACTACTACTACTACTACTATCACAACTAATTCTACTAATACTACTAATATCACTACTACTACTACCACTACTACTACTACTAATACCACTACTACTACTACTAATAATACCACTACTATATGTACTACTACTACCATTATTACAACCATTATTTCTACCAGCACTACTAGTACTACTACTACCACCACTACTATTACTACTACTACTACTAGTACTAACACTAATAATATTTCTACTACCATTACTAGTACTACTAATTCTACTAATACCACAATACCACCACTACTATTACTACTACTACCAATACTACCACTCCTACTACCATTACTACTACTACCACTACTATTACTACTACTACAACTACCATTAATACTACCACTACTACTAACACTACTACTACTATTACTACTACCACCTCTACTACTACTCTTACTACCCCTACCACCACTACTACTACTACTACTACCACTACTTCTACTACTACTACCTCTACTACTAATACTACCACCACAACTACTTCTACAACTACCACCACTACTACTACAACTCTTACTACACTACCACCACTACTACTACTACTACTACCACCACTACTACTACTACTACTACTACTACTACCACTATTACTAGTACTACTACTAACACTAGTACTACTACCATTAATACTACTATTACTACTACTACCACCACTATTACTACTACTACTACCACTACTACTACAACTATCATTAATACTATTACTACTACTATTACCACTACTAATACTGATACTACTACCACTACTACTTCTACTACTACCACTACTACTACCATTACCACTACTACTACTACTACTACAACTACTACTACTACTAATTCTATTACCACTACTACTACTACTACTAATTCTATTACCACTACTACTACCACTACTACTAATACAACAACTACTACTACTACTACTACTACTACTACCATTAATACTATTACTACCACTACTACTACAACTACTTCTACTACCACTACTACTACTACTGTACTACCATCACTACTACTACTAACACTACTACTACTACTAACACTACTAATACTATACTACCACTACTACTACTACTACTACTACTAACAATTCTACTAGTACTACTACCACCACTATTACTACTACTACTACTACTACCACAACTACAAACACTACCACTACTACTACTAATATGAATACTGCCACTACTACTACAAATACTACTACTACTACCTATTCTACAATTAATGCTACTAGTATTACTACTACTACTACCACAACTACAAACACTACCACTACTACTACTAATATTAATACAGCCACTACTTCTACAAATACTACTACTACCAATTCTACAATTAATGCTACTAGTATTACTACTACTACTACCAATCCAACTATTACTACTACCACTACTACTACTAACACTACTACTACCATTACCACCACTACTACTACTACATCTAATACTACTACCACTACTACCACTACTGTTACTACAACTACCACTACTACTACTACCACTACTACTACTACTACTACTACCACTACTGCAATTACTACTATTACTACCACTACAACTACTTCTAACTCTACTACTACTACTACTTCCACCACTACTACTACTACTACTACAACAACTACTACCACAACTACTTCTACTAATACTACTAAAATCACTACTACTACCACTACTACTAATAATACCACTACTACTACTACTAATAATACCACTACTATTTGTGCTACTACTATTATTACAACCACTACTTCTACCACCAATACTAGTACTACTACTACCACCACTACTACTACTACTACTACTACTACTAACACTACTAATATTTCTACTAGCATTACTACTACTACTACTAATACCACACTACCACCACTACTATAACTACTACTACCAATACTACCACTACTATTACCATTACTACTAATACCACTAACATTACTACTACTACTACAACTACCATTAATACTACTACTATTAATACTACTACTATTACTACTACCACCACTACTACTACTTTTACTACCACTACCACCACTACTAATTCTACTACAACCACTACTACTACTACTACCTCTATTACTAACACTACCACCAGTACTACTATTACTACAACTACCACCACTACTACTTCTACTCTTACTACCACTACCACCACTACTACTACTACTATTACTACTACTACCACTTCTACTACTATCATTACTACTATTTCCACTACTACTAATATTATCATTAATACTACCACTACTTCCATTACTAATACTACTATCACTACTACTACTAGTGCTTCTACTAACACTACTACTACTATTACTAACACCACTACTACTACTACAACCACTACTACTACCACCACTTCTACTACCACTACTACTACTACTACTAATACCTCTACCACTAATACTACTACTACTAATTCTACTACCACTACTACTACAACTACTACTCCTACCACTACTACCACCACTACTACTACTACTACTACAACAACTACTTCTACCACCATACTAACACTACTACTAATATTACTACTAGTACTACTACTACCTCTACTACTTCTACTACCATTAATACTACTATTACTACCACCACCACTTCTACTATTACTACTACCACTACTACTACAACTACCATGAATACTATTACTACTACTACTACCACCAGTACTACTACTATTAATACTACTACCACTACTACTACTATTATACTACCACCACTAATACTACTACTACTACCACCACTACCACTACTACCACTACTACTACTACTACTTCTAATACAACCAATACTACTACTACTACAACTACCACTACTACTACCACTACTACTACTACCACCAATACTACTAATACTACTACCACTACTACTGCTACTACTACTTCTACTACCACTTCTACTTCTACTACGACCACTACCACCACTACTACCACTACTACTACCGCTACTACTACTACCACTACCTATAATACCACTACCACTACTTCCAATACTACTACTACTATTACTACCACTACTACTACTGCCACTACTACTACCACTCCTACTACTATTACTACCATTACTACTACTACTACCACTACTGTTACAATTACAACTACTACTACTACCATTAATACTACTTCTAACACTACTACTATCACTACTACTCCTACTACAACTACTACTACCACCACCACTACTACTACTATTACTACTACCATTACTACTACTACCAATACTACTAACACTACTGTTACTATTACAACTTCTACTACCACTAATACTAATTCTAACTTTACTACTATCACCACTACTTCTACTACAACTACTACTAACTACCACTACTACTATTACTACTACTATTACCACTACTACTACTACTAACACTACTACTACTACCACTAGTTCTACTATAACTACATGTAGTACTACTACATTTACCACTACTACTACTACCACTACTACTGCTACTACCTCTACTACTACCACTACTTCAACTACCACTACTACTAACACTGCTACTACTATTACTAATATTACCACTATTACTACTACTACCTCCATTAATACTGCAAATAATACTTACACTACTTCTATTACTACCACTACTACTACTACTACCACCACTACTACTACCACTACTACTACTACTACTAATTCTATTACCACTATTACTACTAATTCCATTACCACTACTACTACTACTACTACTACCACTACGACTATTACTACTACTACTAATACTAACAATTCTACTAGTACTACTACCACCACTATTACTACTACTACTACCACTACTACTATTAAAACTACTACTACTACTAACACTACTACTAATTCTACCATTACTAATACCACTACAACTACTATTACTAATACTAAACCTGTTACTACTACTACCACTACTACTACTATACTACCACCTCTACTACTACTACTACTACCACTACTACTACTACTTCTACTTCTACTAACACTACTACTACTACTACCAACACTACCACCACTATTACCACTACTACTACCGCTACTACTACTAGCACTACTACTAATAACACTACTAGTACAACTACCTATAATACCACTAGAACTACTACCAATACTACTACTACTATTACTAGCATTACTACTATTACTACCACTACTACTACCACTACTGTTACTATTACAACTACTACTACTACCACTAATACTAATTCTAACACTACTACTACTACTACTACCACTACTACTACTACCACTACTACTACTACCACTACTATTCTTACTACCACTACTACTACCACTACTAATACTACCACTACTACTACCATTACTACTACTACATCTACTATTACTACTATTACTACTACTACCACTACTACAACTATTACTAATACTACCACTATTACTTCTACTACTACTACTACTACTACTATCACTACTACCACTACTACGTCTACACCCACTACTACTACCACTACTAATATTACTAACACTACTACTACTACTACCACTACTAGTACTACTACCTCTACTACTACCACTACTTCAACTACCACTAATGCTACCACTGCTACTACTATTACTAATACTACCACTATTACTACTACTACTACTACCATTAATACTGCAAATAATACCAACACTACTACTACTACCTCCACTAATACTACTACTAAAACTACTACTACTTCTACTACTACTTCAACAACTACTACTATCATTAATACTACCACTACTAACACTACTACTACTACTACTACTATCACTACTTCTTCTACTACCGCCACTACTACTACTTCCACTGATACTACTACTACCACTACTACTACAACTACTACCACAACTACTACTACTTCTACTACTACCACCACTACTACTACTACCAATAGTACTAATACAGTCACTACTACTACGACTACTACTACTACCACTACTATTACTACTACTACTACCACTATTATTACTACTACTACCATTAATACTACCACTACTACTAACACTACTACGTCTAATATTATCACTATTACTACAAGTAATACTACTACCATTAATACTACCACTACTACTACCACAACTATTACTACCAATAGTACAACTATTAGTACTACTACCAATACTACCACTACTACTACTACCACTACTAATACTAATACAACATCTATCATTAATACTACCACTACTACTAACACTACTACAACTATTACTACGACCACCACTACTACTACTCTTACTACCCCTACCACCACTACTACTACTAATACTACCACTACTACTGCTAATACTACTACTACCACTACTACTATTAATGCTATTAGTAATACTACTACTACAACCAAAACGACTATTACTACTACCACAGCTCCTACTACTAACACTACTGCTACTAGTACCACTACTACTACTACTACTACTACTACAACTACTACCAATACTACTATCTCTACTAATACTACCACTACTACATCTACCACCTCAACTACTACCACTACCACTATTACTACTACTACTCTTACCTCTAACACTTCTACTACCTCTACTACTACTACTACTACCACTACTACTACATCTACCATTAATACTACCACTACTATTACTTCCACTACTACCACTACGCCTACCACTACTACTACTATTACCCTTAATACTACCACTACTACTAACACTACTACTACTACCACTAATACCACCACTACTACTAATACCACACCTCCACCACTATTATTACTACTACTAACAATACTACCACTACTACTACCACTACTACTACTACCACCACCACTACTACTACTACTACTTCTACTACTACTACTATCATTAATACTACCACTACTGCTATCACAACTACTACTACCACCACTACTACTAGTAGTACAACTACTAACACTACTACTACTATTACTACCACCACTACCACTACTACTACCTTGAACACTACTACTACTTCTACCACTAGTTGTACTATCACTACTACTACTATTACTACCACTACTACCATTAATACTACTACTACTACCACCACTACTACTACTACTACCACCACAACTACTATTACTACCATTAATACTACTAATACTACTACTACCACCACTATTACTACTACTACCACTACTAATACTACTAACATTAATACTATTACTACTACTACTACCACCACAACTACTACTACCACTACTACTACTATACTACAACCACTACTACTACTACTACCACTACTACTACTACTAACACTGCTACTACTACTACTACCACTACTACTTCTACAACTACTACTACCAATTCTACTACCACTCCTGCTACTAGTACAGCTACTACTACTACTATTACCACTACTACAACTGCTACTAATACTAACACTTTTACTAGTAATACTACCACCACTACTACTACTACTACTACTTCTAATACTACCACTACTACTAATACTAATACTATTACTACCACTTCTACTATTAATGCTACTAGTACTACTACTACTACAACCAATACAACTATACTACTACCACTACTCCTACTACTAACACTACTACTACTAGTACCACTACTACTACTACTACTACTACTACAACTACAACTAATACCACTACTACTACTACCACTACTACTATTACTACTACTACTACCTCTACCACATCTAGTACCTCTACTACTACTACTATACCACTACAATTACAACTACCATTAATACTACCACTACCTCTACTATTACTACCACTACTACTCCTACTACTACTAACACTACTATTATTACAACCTCTACTACTACTACCGTTAATTCTACCACTACTACTACTACCACTACTATTACTACTACTACTACTATCATTAATACTACCAATGCTACTACTACCACGACTACTACTACTAACACTACTACTATCATTAATACAACCACTACTACTAACTCTACCACTTCTACTACTCCTACCACAACTAGTACCACTACTACTAACACTACTACTACTACCACTACTACTACTACTACTACTACTAACTCTTCTACTAATACTACTACTACCACTAATACTATCACTACTACTACTACTACTACCACTGCTACTACTACTACTACTACCACCACTACTACTACAACTACTACTACCACTTCTACTACCACTCCTGCTAGTAGTACAGCTACTACTACTACTACTACCACTACTATTACTTCTGCTACTACTACTACTATTACAACTACTATTTCATCTACTACTACTACCACTACTACTACAATTACTACTACCACTATACTTCTACTGCCCCTATTAATACTACTACCACTAATACTACTATTATAATACTACCACTATTACCAATAATACTAAAACAACTAATAACACTAACTCTACTACTTCTACTACTACAACTACTACTACCATTAATACTACCACTACTACTATCACTACTACTACCACTACTCCTACAACTACCACCACTAGTACTACTACTACCACTGTTACTACTACTACCACTACTACTGCTACCTCTACTACTACTACTACTACTACCACTACTACTACTACCACTATTACTACTTCTACCATTGATTCTACTACTACTACAAATACTACCACCACTAGTAACACCTCTACTACTACTACTATTAATACTACTACTTCTACTGTGAAACGAAACGAAACTGCGTGACCTTAATCCGCCATCGAACTATACCGACAGAGCGGCCGCCGCTGAGCGGCGAAGTTAGTGCGAACTTTTGCGGATAAAGGGGTATCACCAGATTAGCTCACTCGAATATTTTGACAAAAAAATGGGGAAAAAAATGCTCCAAACAATTTTTCCAGAAAGACACGAATTGTGCATTGGGAAAAACATCTATCTACGTATGTGCAAAAAAACGTTTTTTATTTTCACAGGAATATCGTAACCAAAAAATGGGGGGAAAAAAAGCGCGAAACATGGTTTCCAGAAACAAATTTATAGGGGGGGACATAAAATTTTGGGAAAAAAATCGTCGAATAATGTAAGAAAAAATGTTTTTTAGATTCACACGAATATCGTGACCTAAAAATGGGGGAAAAAAAACGTAAAACAATTTTTGTAGAAAGGCACGAATAGTGCGAGCAAAGAATTTTGGAAAAAAAAATCTGTCGGAAAAATTTGAAATCGTCGGAAACGAGTTCGAAAACCCGTTTTTTATATTCACTAGAATATCGTGACAAAAACATGAGGGAAGAAAAAACACGCGAAGCATTTTTCCAGAAACAGATTAATAATGCTAGGTAAAAATGTTGGGGAAAAAAGCGTCGGAAAAATTTAAAAAAACGTTTTGATATTCACACGAATATCGTGACCAAAAAATTGTGGAAAAAAACGGGCGAAACATTTTTTCCAGAGACACACGAACAGTGCAAACAAAAAATGGGAAAAAATCGGAAAAAAGTGCGAAAAAACTTTTTATATTCGCACGAATATCGTGACCAAAAAATTGAGGAAAAAACAAGCGAAACAATTTTTCCTTAAACACACGAATAGTGGAAGCCATAAAGGTTCAGAAAAAATCGTCGGAAGTTGTGCTATAAAAACGTTTTTTATATTTACATGAATATCGTGACCAAAAAATGGGAGGAAAAAACGTGCGAAACAATTTATCCATAAACAATCGAATAGTGCAAGCATACAATGTTGGGAAAAAAAATCGTCGGGAAAAAGTGTGAAAGAACGTTTTTTATATTAGCACGAATATCTTGACAAAAAATGGGGGGGGGGGGGAAAAAGAGCGAAAGCATTTTTTCATAAATAGACGAATAGTGCAAGAAAAAAATGGGGAAAAATTCGTCGAAAAAGTGCAAAAACACGTTTTTTATATTCGCACAAATATCGTGACAAAAAATGAAAAAAAACGCGCGAAACAATTTTTCAGAAACACACGAAAAGTGGGACCAAAAAATGTTGGAAAAAAATCATCGGTAAATGTGCGAAAAAATCTTGTTTATATTTAGACGAATATCGTGACCAAAAACGGGGGAAGAAACCGCGCAAAACAATTTTTAGTGCAACAAAAAAATTGAAGAAAAATCGTAGAAAACAAGTGCGAAAAAACGTTCGGAAAAAATCGTCGGGAAAAAGTATGAAAAAATGTTTTTATATTAGCACGAATATCGTCACCAAAAAATGGGGGGAAAAACGCGCGTATGAATTTTTTCAGAAACAGACGAATAGTGCAAGAAATAAATGTTGGGGAAAAAATCGTCGGTAAAAATTGCGAAAAAACGTTTTTTATATTCATACGAATATCATGACCAAAAAATGAGGGGAAAAATACGCGCGTAAAAATTTTTCCAGAAACACAGGAATAGTGCGAAAAAAAATATTGGGAAAAAAATCGTCGGAAAATGAGCGAAAAATTCGTATTTTATACTCACTTGAATAGCGTGACCTAAAATGGGGGGAAAAGACGCGCGAAACAATTTTTCCAGAAACACGAATAGAGCGAGAAAAAATGTTGGGAAAAAAATCGTCGGGAAAAAGTGCGACAAAACGTTTTTTATATTCGCAAGAATATCGTGACAAAAATAAGGGGAGAAAAAAACGCGCGAAACAAATATTCCAGAAACACACGAATAGTACCAGCAAGAATTGTTGGAAAAAAATCTTTGGAAAAGTGCAAAAAAACATTTTTTTATAATCGCACGAATATCGTGACCGAAAAATCGGTGGGGAGAAAAACGCGCGAAACAAATGTTCCTGAAACACACGAATAGTGCAAACAAAAAATGCTGGGAAAGAAATCGTTGAAAAAAGTGTGAACAAATTATTTTATTAACAGCAACAATATAGTGACAACAAAATGGGAAAAAAAACGCTGGAAAAAATTTTTCCAGAAACAAGGATAGTGGGAGCAAAAATGTTAGGAAAAAAATCATCGGAAAATGTGCGAAAAAATCGTTTTTTATATTTAGATGAATATCGTGACTTAAAAATGGGGGGAAAAAACGCGCGAAACAATTTTTCTAGAAACACAAATATTGCATGCAAAAAATGTTGGGAATAAATCGTCGGAAAAATTGCGAGAAAACTTTGTTTACATTCACACGACTATCGTGGCGAAAAAATGGGGGAAAAAAACGCGCGAAATAATTTTTCTAGAAACACAAATAGCGGGAACAAAAAATTTTGGGGGAAAAAAAAGCGGTGAAAGTGCGAAAAAACGTTTTCTATAATCACACGAATATTGTGACTAAAATATGAGGGAAAAAACGCGCGAAACAATTTTTCCAGAAACACACGAATAGTGCAAAAAAAATGGAAAAAATTGTCGAAAACTTTTTTTTGCAGTTGAAAAAACGTTTTTTATATTCATACGAATATCATGACCAAAACATTAGGTGAATAATACGCGCGAAACGATTTTTCAGAAACACACGAATCGTGCGAGCAAAAAAAAAAGAAAAAATCTTCGGAAAATGTGCGAAAAAATCTTTTTATTATATTCACATGAATATCATGACCTAAAAATGGGGGGAAAAAACGCGCGAAACAATTTTTCCAGAAACACACGAATAGTGGGAGCAAAAAATGAACGGAAAAAAACGTCGGAAGTTGTGCGAAAAAGTCGTTTTTTTATTCACACGAATATCGTGTTAAAAAAAGGGGGAAAAAAACGCGCGAAACAATTTTTCCAGAAACAGTCGATTAGTGCGAACATTAAATGTAGAGAAAAAATCGTCGGAAAAATTGCTAAAAAACGTTTTTTATATTCGCACAAATATCGTGACAAAAAAAGGGGAGAAAAAAACGCGCGAAACAATTCTACCAGAAACAGACGAGTAGTGCGAGCTAAAAATGTTGGGGAAAAAATCGGGAAATAGAGCGAAAAAACGTTTTTTATATTCACAGGAATATCATGACTTAAAAATGGGGGGAAAAAGACGGACGAAATTATTTTTCTTGAACATACAAATAGTGCGAACCAATAATGTTGGAAAAAAATAGTCTGAAAAAGTGCGAAAAAACGATTTATTATATTTACACGAATATCATGACCGAAAATGGGGGTAAAATAAGCGTGAAACAAGGTTTCCAGAAACACACGAATAGTGCGAGCAAAAAATGGGGAAAAAAATCGTCGGAATATGTGAGAAAAATCGTTTTTTATATTCACATGAATATCGTGACCTAAAAATGGGGGGAAAAAAACTTGCGAAACAATTTTTCCAGAAACACACGAATAGTGGGTGAAAAAAATGATCGGAAAAAAAACGTCGGAAGTTGTGCGAAAAAATCGTTTTTATATTCACACGAATATCGTGTTAAAAAAAGGGGGGGGGGGAAAAACGCGCGAAACAATTTTTTCAGAAACAGACGAGTAGTGCGAGCTAAAAATGTTGGGAAAAAAATGTCGGGAAATAGAGGGAAGA
>Ga0123354_10006624_pt1 | contig 17255 bp, 9 predicted proteins | sample TergutLab28metaG_2_FD_97872 | JGI IMG/M metagenome (GOLD analysis project Ga0123354, IMG submission 97872) | Labiotermes labralis P4 segment gut microbial communities from Petit-Saut dam, French Guiana - Lab288 P4 | ecosystem: Host-associated > Arthropoda: Insects > Digestive system > Gut ...
ACAATTCCACAAACCCATATTCCTGCATGGGGCGGCGAGTAAATAATCACGAGGAAAATTACAGATTTAAAAATTCAGGTTTTGAGGATGTTAGGCCTTATCGACTGGTACGTAGCGGTGAGGATTCAGGGGCCGAAGATGACTCTTCTTGTGCAGCTTGACCCTGCAATATGTGTGCACTAAGCTGCTTCGAAACTTCGACAGTCACTCACCAAAGGAGAGCGTCATAACTCAGAAGACTGAACACCAATGCAACAACACAATATGTCGCATGCTGAATATTTAACTTTACAATATCAGTATAACCTAAATGTTTACTTTTGCACATTTAGGTTATTCAGTACTGTTTTTGTCAGGGCAAGCGTTGTCGCAGTTGGTACAGTCACTGCGCCACAAAACTGAAAGTTGTGGGTTCGATTCCCGATGTTGTCACTGGAATTATTCATTGACATAAACCTTCCGGCCGCAATATGGCCCTGCGGTCGACACAGCCTCTAACAGAAATGAGTACCCAGTATAATTTCTGGGGGGTAAAGGCGGCCGGTTCTTAGGTCTGACAGCTTTGCCACCTTCATGTGTAGACTGTCTGGAAATCTGGGAGCCTCAGTCTCTTGGAACCCCCATGGCGTATCCAGGCCTGTATAGAGATTGTTTTACCTTTGCTTGTAGTGTGTTATCAGGTACGAACTGGTTTAATTCAGGTTATATTTTTAAAATTGGAACCTGAATTTCTTTAAGCACATCCAGCTCATGTTGCACTTTTCGATATCTTCTCTCCTATTCTTCAGATGGCTTCCCTGCTTCACACTGTATGTACCCTCGAGACGCACATTATAACTACTCTCTACACTATGCCGCAAGGTGAAGCAAACGGGCTCAAGTGAAAATGTTGGTTTCAACTATTGAAGCAAGGGACTCTTTCCCTTTCTGTTTGATCTCTATTCACTGTCCTATTCCTCTCTTAATAACATCTCCCTCCCCGTAGGGAATGGTACACTCATTGATGGGCCAAGTTGAGAAGGGCGCAGATTCAGACCACCACTGCCGCAAATCATCAGCCTCGACTGAATGACAGAATGAAGGATTTGTTGACAGAATGCATGCTCTTGATTTTGTGGCTGTCTGATTAACTAAATGGCTTTTCAATTTGTTTATTCACTGATTGGCTAAATTAATGTTTGATTGAAGAACTGACTGGCTGGTGGACTAATTTATTGGCTGACTGGATGACTAAGTGGAAAACTAATGACTAAATTGTTAATTTGCTGGCTGATGGTCTACACGTGGTGTTCCCTTGTTGGTTCATTGGATCTTGATTTATGAAAAGACACTGTTTTAAGTGCATCAACTTTTGCGCGGTCAACGAAGATGGACAGGTAATTACGAATTCCGAAGACGAAAGGATCTGGAAAAAAAAACTGTCACGGCCTATTTTAAATTACGACCCTGATTCTCGTGCAGTGACGGAATAATCCCGAGCGATGTCATTTGGAACAGACGGCGGCTTGGCCAAGCTACCGACAGGCTACAAACCTACAAACCCTTTCGGCAATTGTGTCAACCTCCAAAACATTATTTTTCTCAGACTCCGCTTCTTGCAATCTTTCTTTCCTACACCCTTCTTCCTTTCATTTCTTCTTCTTCTTCTTCTTCTTCTTCCTTTCTTCCCTTCTCTCTTTCTTGCTATCCGTCAATATATACCTTTCTGTCTGTCTTTCTTTCCTTCTTTCCATATTTTTTCTTATTCCATTTCTCCTAACTCTCTTTTTTGCCTCCCATTTGTCTCTATTTCCTCCACCTTCGCTTTGCTTTCCATTCGAGTATGTCCATTTTCCACGTCCTGCTCAACACGATAAAACCCACCACTGTCAAGTCATCTGTGACGCCGGACAAATCGCAGTGTTTAGACGTGTTTTGCCTGCATTTGTTGCTGCACAAAAGGGCTGCCTATCTCCCGATGCATCTCTGCTCCTCTGAAGACCGGAGCTATTGTTATGTCCGGTAAATCCCCTAATTCGGAGTATTCTTCGCTGGCGCCGGTTTGAACAGACGACGTTATTAGAGGTGATGGCTTGAAACGATCTGCGGCGAAAGTATATTTAGCGCAAACCAACCTAAACATGTAGCGATTTCACATTCAAATAAATGCGTTTTACTCAAATTCCGTAAAGCCAGTCTTTTGGATTGTGATAGTCGGTATGTTTCCACTTTCATGATAGAAGTGAAGACTGAGACAGACGTTCATCCGAAACGTCCGTACCCACCTATCAGACTGCCTGGTTTTATAACACACAGCTGCACCGCCTCCACAACTTTAAGTCTTTTACATGTTTCTAGAATACCTGTTCAATAATTTCAGGAACATATATCACTTAAATGATAAACCTATCACTCCCACCTCAGCAGTTAGCAGTACGACCGCTATATTTGTATCGATAACAGTGACGGTCATGGAAATTTTCAGGCTTTTAGTCGCTGGCCTCTGAGATCAGAATCCCTGATTTGACCCCAGGTTAATGCATGTATAACTTATAATGGACAAAGTGGCACTGACACAGATTACTTCCCTCCGAGTACTTCGGTTTTTCCCTGTCAGGAGTATTCCACCAGTGAACAGTACTCATTCATTCATGTATAATCGACACTATATCTTAAGCACCTAACGAAGTCGTTAAACAATACCTTTCGAAAATTAAGTAGAACTTTACAAAATATGGAGTGTGATTGGCTGTATTGACTTTAAGTTCGTACAACCTGCATGCAAATCGACGAATCCTTTCTCAACAAAAGGACACAGACTGACGGAAGGATATTATAATACATTACATACATTGTGTATTTAATTATATGCTTAACTACATGTAATATAGAGGGAGTGGTCCTTTGGAGGTTCATCCCTGTGGCCGCGCGGTCTAAGGACTGGGCCTGCGGCCGCACGCTTGCTGGAATTGCGGTTTCAAATCCCACCGGCTGCATGGATGTCTGTCTGTTGTGAGTGTTGTGTGTTGTCCCAGCATTGGGCTGTTCACCCGTCCAGAGGAGTCCTACTGCGTGTGGTGTGTCTGGGGGTGTTGATCGTGAGGTCTCGAAAATAAGGAGGCCCTGGCCCACATGGGGCTGTCATTCCGCGAAAAATAATAAAAAGAAGTAGTTTGGAATTTAAATTCGCTCTGTTAACTCCGAGTGTCTATAGGGAATGTAATTGGTTAATTCCATTTCCACAAACCCGGTTGGATTGGGCACCACAGTCCATCCTTCTCTCAGCATCTACGTACGCTGCTGTGGCGCTCAATGGCTGCAGTGTCGGTTCTAAGCGGCTTTACATCTTCAGGTAGTCAGACAGGGCCCTTCAGTGTTTATGACTGTCACTACAATCATGCGGAAAATGTTGAGAAGCTGCCAAATGGTCATCTGCCATTTGCTGAGTTCACAAACAATAAGAAAAACGCACTGCAATTTCGCCAAGCTCAGGTTCTGTGTGGCTAAACTCTTTAATTAATCCATCTCTGTGGAACACAACTGTGTACAGAAATGTACAGGGAGAGTCTGCGTGAGCGTACCGACGTTTCGGATGACACTGCTGCTACTTCAACGTAGATGAGCCTCACATCGCCCAGAATTGTACAATATACAATACCTTACAGCACTGTAAATTGCGTGAGTTCACTGAGCAACACGTAGTTAAGGTAATAGCTGGTCGTCTATAGAATTGCTCAAGGAATTTCGTTGTATTGAGTTTAAACCGAGCTTTGGAGTTTCTTTCAAAAACGTTCGTCGTAGTAAAAAAAAAATTGGGACACTCAGTCCGAAGTAAAACTTCACGTATACTCAAAAACAAGATTTCTATATTTACATATTATTCGATAAGGTAAATACTTAAGGAAATACAAAGTAAATTATGGTAACTGGGGTAGCACAATTAGTACAGTGACTAGAGTACCGGTTATATGCCAAAAGTCCAATTACCGACGCTCGTAACTGTCTGTCACCTCCAGCTGCCACAACGGTAATTATCTGTACGCATCCTGACGGAGTTTGGACCAAACTGTACCTCCACATACGCCCCGTGTCTATATGTGGCACGTAGCATGTGACTTTAGAGTATGTAAACCTGGGGCTGGATGGTAGCGTTGTTCAGACTGTCTAGGTACGGCAATTTGTTGTGGGGCTGTGCCTACCTGCTAGCAGTAACGGAGAACAACAAGCAGCAACCTCAGCAGTCAATTGAAAGCGTTTGGAAAATTGGAGGAAAACAGAAGAAATAAACAATCACAAGTGGAGGAAGGAACAGAGGGAGAGACGTTAACAAGTGCCAGTAACGATGCATAGTCCTCGGGCAATAGTGCTTTACAGGGAGGTCGAGAATCTGAGACTACAGCACAGGGCACGAAATAGGTGAAACGGGAAAGAAACGGAGGCAAAGAAAGGATGGACGAAAAGATACAACATTATATTTTAACATCAGCCAACAGTGATGTTGACGTGGGGGAGGTATGAAGCCAGGAATTGAATTTAAAGTGTATGAGATTCTCATGACGTTCAGAATTCAGACACGGCATTCTGCGACATGACGAACTGCAGTACTGTACTAGGTACAGTACTGTACCTAAGCACCAAGGGTCCTTCTAGCCGACATAGTGCATAATATCAGCGTAGCCGAATCATCAGTATTTATACCCCAGACTACACGGCGTCACATCTTAAAATACCGAGGTCTGAAGCCAGTTTACAGACACTCCCCAACTTGTAGTGTGGGCCGAGATAGCGCAGTCGGTATAGCGACCCGCTATGGGCTGGACGGTCCGGGGATCGATCCTCGGTGGCGGCGAGATTTTCCGCACCCGTCCAGACCGGCCCTAGGGTCTACCCATCCTCCTATACAATGGGTACCAGGTCTTTCCAAGGGGCAAAAAGGCAGAGGAATGGCGTTGAACACCCACTCCATCTAGCGCTGAGGTTAAAGAAATAGTACAGCTATACCTCTATTCCCGCCTATGGGCCTTCGTGGCCTGTTATATGGTGAACATTACCTTTACCTTAACTTACCTTACCCCAACTTGTAGTACGTTGCAGAAGGTCGGGCAAAAGTTGAGTTTTGCACAAGCAGCAACTGAGTATCATTTGGTCAAATATACAGCTCTGTATGTATACATAAGGGAGTCCACGTCCAGACCAAACTCCAAAATACTGGTACTTTATCGACTGCAGCATGCAAGTCCCGCTGTCCTTGTTATCGTCCAGCAGTATTCTTCTGCCAGGTTCGTATCATTGCGCTTTTATCCGGCAAGGAGAAACTCGGCGCGCGTTCAGAACATGTCATTCTTTCAGTTTCTTTTATGCTTCTTAAACTTGCAACCGCCAGGGAAAGTCTGTAGGTCAGTATGCCTCAGTTATAGATTATGTGTTGGTTAGGACAGTTTGTTGTAAATGCGTTATTTAACGACGCTGTTAACCTTTTGGCGCCGGAATTATTTTTTTTTTTAAGTTTTAGCACATCCTGTATATAAAATGTGAATAATACAGGAACCAAATATGTTAGAATCATGAAAAAAACTGCATTTTGAAGAGAAAGAAACGGAGAGTATACACCATGTTTAAAATATTCAGTACCTATATTTGATGAATAAACATATAAAATGCAAATTTGGAGGTTAGCGGTCCGGTACGACCACTATAGTTGACATTAGGCGTCAAAAGGTTAAGTTATAAAACGTCGGTGATGATCAAAGATCAAAATACTACAAGAAAAACCTGCCCCAGTTCGACTTTGTACACCACAAATCCCACACGGATTGGCTGGGAAGTTGCTTACAAAATGTTCTAGTTTTTCCGAAGTATCACCAAGTAACTTCCCATTTACGGCGGCGAAGTCCTCGCCGAAATATCGCTTACCCGGTGTAAAATAAATCTAAACCCACCTCGAGGTCTGCTAAAGGTTACTTGTCTCTTGGAATGCATAACACATTAATTCCCACCACATTTCCAGCGAACCGTCTGCGATTTCTCGCAGCACACTGTGTCCTAAAGGACAGTAAAGATAATACCCATCTCTTTTCAACAAGTCGAAAGAGAAGAACCACAGTACGGCGACTGATTAAAAGACCACCCTTCCAAACCCCTCTCCTTTCCAGTCCGTCCCTTTCAAAACCAAGATCGTCCAATTTAAGGCTGCGTGCAGTACCATGCTCTGACAACACAGGATCTGAATGCAAGAACGCTCTAAACGTTGCTTCCTTTTGTATTTAGAAACCTACAAAGCGTACCGGGTCTGCTGCGACACGAATTGTAATAAAATGCGGCCCGCGTACCGAACGTGGCCCACAGAAATGCACAATCGGACCCTCGGCAATGACCAGTTGTTCAATTCATACAAATTTGCTGCAACACACCAAACATTACGTCACGTTAGAGAATACCGCCGTATTAAAGATATGGTCTATTGTAATTGGAACAATAGAAGGGAGAGAGGAAGCTGCTCGTGTGTTCAAAGACCAAACTAAAAATTCTTATAGGGAAGGTAGAGGTAAAGATTAATTCATTCTTAACAGTAGCTGGATTAGAGGACTGTTGGAGTAAAAGGGATTAATAGAAGAAGAATGGAATGACAGAGACAAATGGAGGAAGAAGATAATATAATAATATAATATAAGATATATATAACATAGGAAGATAAGATAATAATAATATAATATAAGAAGATAATATAATTGTTAAAAGAAGATAATACAATAATAATATAATATAATATAAAATATATATAATATAAGAAGATAATATAATAATAATATAATATAAGAAGAAAATATAATAATAATATAATATAAGATATATATATATATAATATAAGAAAATATTATAATTGTTAAAAGAAGATAATATAATAATAATATAATATAATATAATATAAGAAGATAATATAATTGTTAAAAGGGCGCAGGAAGATGTAGAAGTGTCGAACAACCTGCTAAATAAAATTAATAAGTAAATTTGTCCCTGTCCACGCAATGAAGGCAAACGGGGAGGGTAGAGGTACAGCTCCACTCATTCCTAACCTTGGCATTAGACGGAGGTAAGTGGTCAGCCTCAGACCCGGTCTCTTTACCCGAGTAAGAACCCCGATACCCACGGTATACAAGGCTGGGTTCACCTCAGAGAAATTCTGGAGGTATGAAGGAAAATTTCTTACCATTGCCGGGAATCGAACACCACGTTGTCTAGTCCGTAGCTAAGTCATTATATCATTACACTGTTCCATTTCCAAAATCGAAAGGTTGGTCAGCTGCTCACACCGGGCTCTTTACACCCTAGGGACGGAATGTTGTGTCCCTATTGCCAGACCGCAAATTCTAAAGACAGGAAACCTTGACCTTATGGGAATCAGAGCCACGGTCGCCTAGACAATCCGTCACCTTACCGAATGAGGTATTCAGGTTAAGCAGAAGGACAACTATACGAGTGAAATGAAATAAGTCTGTATTGGTACAGTAGGATAGGTCAGATGACGTTAAGTTGGTTTGTACTAAACTGGACCAATATACATTTGGATATTTTAAGTTAACTTAATTTGTACTTCATTGCGTTCCCTTCAGTTTGATCTAGTTACTTTTTTTTTACGTTATGTTCGCAATTCTCTAAGCTGCTGGTTGCAGTATATCTCATATTGTTATTCACTTTACAATATTTGTCAAGCTTGCCACCTTAGAAGGATAAGAACCCACGTTTCTCGCACAGGACCGCTCCCAGTCATCAAGCTGAAGACACGGTATAGCATGCGGACAGCTGCACAGCCTGAAGCCGAAACAAAATGTTTGGGCGCGTTCGCAAATTTACAAAAATCGACTATTAACTTCGTCACGTCTATCTGTCCGCAAGGAACAACTAGGCTTCCACTGGACGAATTTTCTTGAAGTCTGATATTTGAGAATTTCTCGAAAATCTTTGGAAAAATTTCGAGTTCAATTAAAACCTTACTGGCAATTTACGTGAAAACCTACGATAGTATCTCGCTAAATCTTCGTAGAATAGGAAATGTTTTAGACAAAAGGTGTAGAGAAAAACAAAACATAATAGGCAATAATAATCTCCCCCCCCCCCGAAAATCGTCCCGTTAGGGAGATACTGCGTAAAAATATCATACGGCCAGAGTGGCCAAGAAGACAAAACAATTGGGCGCATGAGCTATGCATGCTACATACCTAAGGCTACAGAAACACACCCTGACTAGGTAAAAGTGCTTTTCCACGACAAAAAACTCCTTTAGCGAACGCGCCTCAATATTAAGTTATACGTGCATTGGCTGTCTTGTGGAAAACATAAACCGAAACACTGGACAAAGTCCACTATACCAGCCCTAATTACAGTGATTGTTTCGGTCTAATTTCAATGGCTTTTTCTGGATTCTGCCTACTTGGATTTATTTTGTTCCAGTAGGCAGTCCGATCCTTTACCTAGTCGGGTAAGTTTCGTGTGGTCACGTTAATCGTGTAGCGCCAAGGCGCTGCCTAATACAGTAATTTTTGTTAAGTGTCTTAAATATATGTCTTAACGTGCCACAGCTCCGTATACATCTACGAACACAAATTTCCTCTACTAAGCCTACTTAATCTGCCGTTGGCGAAGCCAGTGTAGGCCCTAAACTATGAAATAAATCCTGAAGCACATTCTCAACAACTGACCTCACACTCTTCCGCCGTGTTCCTCAGTCCCTCCTGCTAACCAAGAATAAGATTAAGTCTAAATAGACCACGACAAATTCCTTCCACATTCTCAAAATTTTCGATCATATTAAATCTAAGCTACTGAAAATCAGACCTTCAGGACTCTGCAGTGGCAAAAAACAAAGCTCTGTCTGTGTCTGTGTCACTATCCGTGTCTGCGTCTGTCTCTATTTGTGTCTCTGTTTCTCTGTGTCTCTTTCTGCTTATGTGTTTCTGTCTGTGTCTGTGTTTGTGTATGTGTCTCTGTCTGTGTCTGCGTCTGTCTCTTTTTGTGTCCCTGTTCCTCTGTGTGTCTCTTTCTGCTTATATGTCTCTGTCTGTGTCTGTGTATGTGTCTGTCTCTGCTTGTGTCTGTGTTTGTGTCTGTGTTTCTCTGTCCATATCTCTGTCTGCGTATGTGTCTGTGTCAGTGTCTGTGTCTGTGTCTGTGTATGTGTCTGTCTGTGTCTTTGTGTCTGTGTCTGTGCCTCTATCTGTGTCTTTGTCTGCGTCTGTGTCTCTGTCTGTGGCTGTGTTTGTGTCTCTGTTTCTATGTCCATGTCTCTGTCTGCGTGTGTGTCTGTGTCAGTGTCTGTGTCTTTGTGTCTGTGTCAATGTCTCTGTCTTTGTCTGTGTATGTGTTTCTGTCGTGAACCAAACCCGAACTGTCTGCCTTTCATGATGGCCCTAGTCCAAAGCTCGACTGTTTCGAGGATTCTTACACCCAAGCTGACGGCAGAACCTCGTCCTCTGACCAAGTGCCTGTCTAATAACGTTGGTATTCCACTGTTGCTCTCAAGACCTGGATATAGATTGCCTTCTCTCTACTTCTGTCTCCCTCCTTTTACTCTGTTCTTTCGTAATGTTGCAAAACCATTCCACTTCTGATGGTTTCTACCAAACAAACTCCAATTTCTTTTCTTAGTTTCGTTTAAAGGTTCTTTTATTGGTTGCGTTCCAAAGTCAAATCTTGCAGTTCAGTGCCAATTATTTTCCTAAGCATGAAACTAGTGGTCCATTAGAAGAGCAATAAAACATACACGAACAGGCTAATTACGATTTCTTTTCCGATGGTGTTCCACTTGCCTTCTCCAAAACAGTCGGTCTCACACATCCTGCATATTCTTTCGTTTCATGTTACACACTGACTGACCGACTGATTGCCTTACTGAAACACACCCCTTTACTGAAATCACAACCTCTGTTTCAACAGAACCAATAAAAGCCCACTTCTCTTCACAATCTCCGGATATCTTTAGCCCTATGCATTCTGAAAATCCATTTTACAAATCAAGTAATTCCCTGGTAGCAGAACCATAAGGCCCAGTACCGCCAGTGGAGACAATCCTGAGCCGAGTCCTTGTAACTCCCATTTCTACAACCTATTTCTTTAAAATCCATCTTACTAATTAGCAAATTCTTTGTGTAAAAGAAACCGAAAGCTCAGTATCGCCAATAAAAGAGCCTACTCTTGGGCACGATCCTTAGCCGGTTTTATCCCCATATCCCCAAAATCCATCTGGCTAATTAACACATCCTTCTGCAAGAAAACCCGAAGATTCAACGCCTCGAATGCCAAAGTCCGCTGCTTGTCAAATATTTATAAGATCCACAGTGTCAAAACCACTTTAGAAGCCACTCAGCCTCCCGTCCAATGGACATCATTCATTCTGTTCACAGGAGTTGAAGTGGCCGGAAAGTGAAGCAGATCACGCACCTCCGTCTAATACCGAGGATAAGAAAGCGTGGAGGTACACATCTGCTCCCTTATGTCTGCATGGAGAGAAGCATAATTAAACCTAAGAGGATTAGTTTAATGACAGGATAAGAGAGCACAGAAAACTGAGAGAGATTTGAAAGGAAACGTTCTTGGCGAACTCGTGTAGCTATGATAGACCCACTCTCCTAACCCTCTAGAGAAGAGACATGAACAAGAGAGAAATGTAACAAGATTATTCAGGCTTGGAGTTGAGATTCGAAAGCTAGACTCTTATAATAAGCTACGGAGCAGGATTGCCAACCACTCCGCAGCGAATTTTGATTTAAGTGTCTAGGGCCGTCGTTTTCAAAAACACTGCACACTTAAGGACACACCATTCGTGACATATTTGAATAAAATGCTTACGAACTTAAAAAAATTCAAGGAGAAAGTAATTGATTCAAAAACTTTTAATACGTTAATCAGGTTAGGAGGAGTTTATTGGAGTTACAGTTAATTTTGTTACTCAGTCGTTTGATAAATATGATGTTATTTTCGTGAGGACACAGGGCACTTTACGTCCGGCTGAACCACTGCAGGAGGGAATGTCTTTACTAGGACCGGCTCTCCTCTCATTTCCGTTGTCAAAATACACCCTACATCAACAGTCAGACGCACGCATTTTTCCATCTACATTCTTGCTTGTCAGGTAGTAACGGACAAAGACATAAATACGATTATTCTGACCCGCATAAATTGTCGATAATGTTTCGCAAGATAGGAAATCCTCACGAATATCATAATCAAATTAGTACTGAAGAAGCTTATTCGGCGAATTTGGTTTGCTGTAACCACCAGTTCGCCCAATCGCATTGCGAGAAATGGGCTCTTGAGCACAGGAGTCGGTCAGAACTTGAGCACCTGCAGCCGGAGTTATGGCGCGCATTTCGGTTGTGCCAGTGAATACGGAGTTTGATGCCAGCAGCAATCTTTTTAACTTCAGCTGCAATGTGTATGGTTTTCCGTCTTTGTGTTTTGTTTCTAAACAACTCGAATATTTTGAGCGGCTCGTCCTTTCATTCACAACCGCTACATTAAGCTTACTGTGGCTTATTTAGTGGCCTACGACGTACAGAATCCAGCCTTTACCACGTTTGGTCTTTTGCCTATGACAAAAGCGTTTCGAAGTTTGTGTTGACGTCTTTATCAGGGTCTCCTGTAAACTTTGTGGTTTACAACAATTTGAAAATGCTACACATGGCGTTCTCCTTATCTCCAGCCAAGAAAGAGACCAACCCATGATAATTTCCGAAATATTTGCTTACTCTTTCAAAAGTAGTTTACGAATTTTCACAAAATTTCCCCTTACTTTCCTTCCCTTCATGACGTCCGTCAATTCCCACTGTGGTCTTATGCTTCTCCCCCCACGTCCCCCGTCCCACCAACAACAGTTTGACACCTTTTCCAGCTATCCAAAGACAATTTAAAATACAAAGCAAAACAGAGAATTTAACGTAGACGTCATGCTATGTCGTTCGCTGTAGAGAAATGCAGACTGACACAAATTACTAAAAGCACAGTTTTCCTTGAATCCACAAAACATACGCGCAGGTAACTGACGCTTTGAAATGGGCGTCACCACTACGTAGCTACCACAGATATACTTAGAAATTTTCGAGAGAAAAATATTTGTTTTGCCATTGCTCCAGATAATCAAATTTTGTAATTTAAAAATACTCAGTATTATACATTTTTTTCTCTTATAACCTACACCACGCAGCAAACCAGAAGATAACAACCAGAAAGTTGCATGTATCTCACCAATTTAATCTCTGAGAGATTGCGTATGATATTCTTTGTGCTGACTTCCTTCCTATGTCTTCAGAATATAACTCTGATGATTGGTACGAGAAATAGCGTCCTCTCTATACAAAAGAATAAACGAGAGGAAAATTGCCTTCCTTTTTATTGAGTCGATAAGACGCACACACAGACTTGCTGCTGCATTTAGTGTTCAGAGCTACATATCTTGGCGCGCTCCGTTCCTGCGGAGAGTCTAACAAAATCGCTCCTTCCATACGTCCGCCCGTCTGTATACATGAAACAAGAGAAACGTTAGACGGACTTTATTACATGTTATATTACTGAGGTGAATTAAAACTTACTGCCCTATTCCAATTGTGAATAAAATAGAGTATGGTGTCGTGTACTGCACAACAAGACAATACCGGGCCTTGGTCTCATGTCATGCATGTTTCGAGATATGTGATATTTTACAGGGAGAGTTAGTCTACCCCTCGCCCGGCCTAAACCCTGGGGCACCAAGTATCCGTATTTTGACCCCCGGAGACTTCGGATAGCTTGGGACCTATGGAGCGCCACTTCCCGCACTCAACAGTAATTGTTAACCCCTGAGAAAAAATCGGACGTAAATAGCAAACATGTGAGAAGACGACTATAGGTTTTCGGAGGGCATCTAGATTATATCGCGCTAAATATATGTGACAACGATGTTTCAGCTACATGTCTTACGGTGCTCCATATTACTGTCCAAGGAAGTGAGAGATGAACAAAATCATCCGGTGTGTGACGCCGTGTTGTCCATTTGACGTGACGATACAGACAACAGGTTCTTCCTAAAGAGACTAAACTTACACCAGAAAGGCGGCTTCACATCCCAGAAGGCAGCACTTTTGGTAGACGCAGCAGCAAAATGATCAGAACTCACACAGTTCGGAAGATGAGTATGGCAAGGAAATAAACAAGAATTTCGGAACAGACAGTCTTCTTTACTTTCGAATGCAACTGTCTTCTATGACACGAAGGCTTTTAGTTTGGTAATTAGAATTGGTAATTCAGAATAACATACCCTTTCCATCTTCAGAGCAGGAAACGAAGGCAATACGTTCAGAAATGTTGCTGCCTCTATCTTCAATTTGGAACACAGAAATGTTTCGGTCTACCACTTAAATTTGGAAGACAGAAGCACGGTGTTCTTCCGAAATGTTGCTGTCTCCACCTTCAAGTTCGAAGACAAAGGCCGTACGTAATTATATGCTTACTTACTTACTCCATAGAGCAGAGTCCTTCTTGAGAAGCTAACTGGTTTGCAGCTAGTCAAGAAATTCCTCGCATTTTATGGAACCCGAAAGTTCATTACCCCAATCACTAGTGCCCGCTCTTTGACTGTGTAGCAAAATGATACCTTTTTACGGTGAAGAGTTATTAGCATCTCGCCCAAACCCCAAGCTGGAGGACCACCCCTTGTCGGATGTCCGCGACTGCTTATTCAATATATACGCAGCTACCCTCCGTATTGGAAGCCGTTCCTCCATCCGCAACCTGAGGACTCGCCATGCCGCTGTGACGGGGAACCACTTATCACGGAAATGTTGCTGTCTCCATCTTCAAGTTGGAAAAGAAAAGCAGCATGCTCTTCAGAAATCGTGGTAACTCAGTACCAGACTACACGGCCTCACGTTTATAGTCACAGCCGTGAGAACCCCAATCACTTAGGGTTGACAAGCCCAGCAGTCTATCTTCTATTGCTTGCCAGTTCTTCCTGACCAAGAGGATACCGACAATTCATCACTTTGCCCTCCACATTGACTGTACTTTCATTCAGCAGCGTTGTAAATGAAGTACAGACTGTAGAAGGCTGCGTGTTATGCAGAACAGAGCGTACATTGTTACTTCCACTTCATTGCATAAGCTTAAATAAGGGAAGGAACCTGAGTGTTAAGTCCTTATGCCTGAAGTACACTCAAGAACTGATCCTTTAATTTGCTTCATTTTGAAGAAGGGACTGTCGGCAGCACAACAGCTTGTACCGTAATCCCTGCAGGGCCGCTTGTAAACATCTGGCATGTCAATGACCGCAGGCCAACACTTCTGACAAGCGACGGCGTCTTGAACGCTTCTGTCACCCCCCACCAGCAAGTAGCAGGCAAAGCACATTTTCGCAGGCGATATATCAATCACAACGCGTGCTGTGTTGTTTCGAGAGCCGACACCTAAATACCGTTGCTTGCCTCTTTGGGCAGTATCACCAGTATCACCAGTATCACCAGTATCACCAGTATCACCAGTACCCGCAGTAACTCCGTGCAGCAGAGCGGCAAGTATTTTTACCATCTGACCTTACAGAAATCCCAAATCACAAAACTCGCCTTCCTTCGTGATATTTAACTTCGTCAATTAACATGAATGTTTTCTGGAACACTTTACAGCTCAGTGTTAACTGTTTTAACCAGTAAACCTACCCACTGTTACAGTTCATATTGTAGCGCTAACAATGTAAAAATCTCAGGGGTGAAAAATCCGTGGCGCCAAGTCACCTTGACGACATTATTCTGTTTTGTGGCGCCCAACATTTGTGGGACGTCAGTATGGAATATTCATTTCACCTTCCCGGCGCCTAGATTTTTGAGTTGCCTCCTAGCTCTTGGGAATAGTCGTGCATCTCTGATGCCACTCCGTCCATTTGCGCTACTGTCTTCAGACCCGGGTCACAAGAACGCCAAATATCCAGTGCAAATTTTCACTCTGTGTTTACTCTGTGGTTCCCTTCTTGTTGTTTTTTTTTAAGTTATTACAAAGAAGCTACAGACAAAATTACTGGGGTTTCGCCGCCTGTACATTGGTACCTTTCATGAGTACCTCCCTGTCATCTATCCTGTAGATGCAAGCACGAACTATATCCGAAACGCCACCTGTTTACCAAACTTCATGGCGTCACTTCCAAGAAGACGACAATAGTAACAAGAACCGCCACGAAAACATCAAACAGCTCTAGTCCCGCGAGTGAAATTTCAGTGACCACATTCTTTGAAAAGTTTCCCTGCAAATGAACTTCTGTAATAAACTATGTTCGCTCAGCTGGCTAGTAAACTTCAAGCCCATTATGAAGCCTCGTGGTTCACCACCGTGCTCACAACGGCTCACCATCAGTCCCTGTCCCCAGCTACATGAACCCAGTGCACACCCTGAAACTGTATACATTTTAATATTATCCTTCTGTCTAGGTCGAGGTACGTTTTCCTTTCAGCGTTGCAGTCAAATTTAATGGTCTGTTAGGGAAAAAACAAAATATAGTAGAGAAGAAGATAAATAAGACAATGAATAAAGGAAAACAGAAAGCATCCAAAAAAGACCGCAAGCAAGGGCCAGGCTTTCCATTTCCATTTTAAGAGTTCGCCTCACTTTACCCTACCAGCTTTACCCACAATGTACTGCAATTCAGAGCGGGGCTGATCCTCACCCTAATTTCCATTTAGTATGGGAATTACAAGGCGCCCGGTTCACCCCTACAGAACCCCGCTGTGTGTTTGTGCACCACGGCGCAGACGACAATAACCGGCACATAAAGAGGCGCACAGCAGCAACAGCCTCATTCTTCTAGCTCCAAGAAATGTTTCCAGGCAACAACGTGGAAGTAGGTAGTGAACTCTACTTCGGTCGGAGTACATGGAGTTTCCAGAGGTCGGAGGTTTTAGCTACTTCACATTAACCGACCTTCACTAGGTCGACTGTGCTAACAACTTCTGTATCCGTCCTGCACAACGACATGGCCACCATTTTGTGCTGTTTCATGCCGACTCTCTCGGCGGCGGGAAATATAAACAGTTCATTCCAGATTAATAAAATCTGAGTAAATTCAAATCGATATTTAAGAAAACCAACAACAATTTAAATTAGCGCAGTATTCACATTGCAACTTCAGAGACTAGAATATAATTCTCGGTTTCCCTGTGTCTAAACGCAAATGCTGAAATGGTTCCCAGGATTCCAATTTGCCACTACATGCTTCTCATATAGCCCTCCTGACTTAAATCTAGTAGTAACCAATTTCATGTTCTGTTTACATGTAAAATAACCACTGCCAACGGGTGACAACCCAATTGCAGTTAATAATAATAATAATAATAATAATTATTATTATTATTATTATTATAAAAGGCCTGCGCCCATTCCTCCCGCGAGCCGGGATGCATGGTAGGTATAGTGACTACATTACGTGCTCGAAGGCATGGAGTTCGAAACCCAGCAGGTACAAAAGATTTTCTTCTTCTCCAGGCCGGCTCTGGGAAAACACAGCCTTTAGTTAAATCAATAGGTCTTTTTTTTTAGGGCAATAGCGGCCGGGATGTGAACTTGGCCACTCGCCTTCGTCAGTGCCAAGTGTAACTATACCATTCCTCTCCCTTTCTGCCTTCATAGCACAGATACATAAGTACTTTTCACTGTACTGACTGCCGTATTTCTGAACACTTGAAGCCGAGTAGTTAAATAAAGGATGATATACATTTGGCCATATTTTTAAGCTACGAAGCCGTGTAAGGGTTATGGAGGTCGCGATCCATGTATTCCTTACAGGAGTGGGCTTTATGACAGCGATTTTTAAACTTTTACAAAGTGCCTCTTGTTCTAAGGGTGAGCATCATGTACCTCTTTATGCCACATACAAACAAAAAAGATATACGAAAAAAGCTGCCAAGTTCTTTTCAGACCCTCTTGACCCGTGTTTGACAATGTGCGCAATATATTTCACGTCCCTCCATAAGAGGCTTTCCGAACCGCTGCGCTGACTGCCCTGAAGTCTTGTGAAATATCTCCCATTGATCTTCCGATAACTTGAGACCTGTTCGGACACGGGACGTAGTAAATCATTGTAACAATGAAGTGAATCATTTTTCACACAATGTAAATTTCGTGATAAAACGTTTCATTATCGGACCCTTACTTACTTACTTACTCCATGGTACAGAGTCCTTCTTGAGCAGCTAACTGGTTTGCAGCTAGTCAAGAAATTCCCCGCATTTCACGGAACCCGAAGGTTCATTACCGCACTCACAAGCGTC
>Ga0123354_10006627_pt1 | contig 17254 bp, 11 predicted proteins | sample TergutLab28metaG_2_FD_97872 | JGI IMG/M metagenome (GOLD analysis project Ga0123354, IMG submission 97872) | Labiotermes labralis P4 segment gut microbial communities from Petit-Saut dam, French Guiana - Lab288 P4 | ecosystem: Host-associated > Arthropoda: Insects > Digestive system > Gut ...
ATTTAAAATTGGTGATTGTTGGAAATAGGGGAAAAAAATGTATTAAAAATTTACATTTAATTAAATAAATTGAGTTTAGAAAGAAGAATTTTTTATTTTTTTTTTTTTTTTTTTTTTTTTGGTACATTTAAACTGGGTGTATGCAATTAAGCTAGTGTATTTGTCTGTCATAATTTGATGTAACTGCACGTTCTACTTTGACTAGTACTGTACATCAACAGCACAGGTTTTTATAGGTCGTACAAAGTACCTTCTTTTATCCGTCCAGTTACGTAAAGAAGAGTATCTGAAAGACTAGAATCTAAACACGAAATGTAAGAAATAGAAACACTTTTTTATTCTAAATGCATTCTATGTCGTACGAAGTATGAGATTTAAGAACCATCAACTTTACTTTGATCCAGATTCGATTAACAAAGCCTATTCCCCCCTTCATCCCCTTTTGACAGTACCAACACATGCCACGTCAGCTCATACATCTTATTCCATGCACTTATTCGAGGCTTCTTGCTTCCAGTTGGGAGAAAGTCATGGTAGAACATGCATTCTGTATTGTCGTCGTTTTTTGCAGGCATTTCCAACTGTTTCTGTTCTATCGCTGCAAGTTTATCATTTCTTACCAAAATTTTTTTCTCCCGTAAGTTTCTAGTAATTCAATATCTGTAGCAGGCCTGTTGTTGAAAGTGAAAATGGCTGATATTTTAACTTTCAAGACAGATGTTTCTGTAGATTCAGATGCAGTCAGATTTTTCTGGTGAACTTGTCTTGTTTCTGGAATCCAGTTCATCTTTCGAAACATGTTACAAATTATATTCATCCTCTTCCATGTGCAAGTAGCACATACTATTCTTCATACAAACGTGTCCAAGGTTTAAGTTTCTTCCTCATTACTTCAATAATAATAATAATAATACCTACTTTACCGATAAGCGCCGGTCCGACGCTCTAGCAAGTTTTTATTACACTTTCTAAAAGTTGGTATCACTGCGATAGTTGTTTAGCTGACGTCATTGACTGTTAAACCTCGCTGACACACGGCGTATGGAGCAATGCTGGCGGATCGTCAGGAGGAAAGCTGGACCTGCGCTTATCGGCAAAGAAGAAAAATAAACTCTATATAATATAATGTAACTAGAAGTGCGGGACGTGTCATGGCTCCGGTGGTTATTCGCAGACATCTTACCGCCAAGGTACGGGTTCAGTCCCTGGCCAGTCCGTGTTGGATTCGTGGTGGCCAAAGAGACACTGGAACAGGTTCTTTTTTTCGGATTACTTCAGTTTTCTCCGTCATTATCTTGTCAACTGGTGCGCCATGCTCATTCAATCATTCATTCATTCATTCTTTCTTTCACTTAACACCTACCGTATATATGCAATATAAGCATTTGTGGTGGTCTGTAAATAACACACTTAAAAAATTGGAAACGTAATTTACAAAATTACTTGTAACATTCAGCGTAATATTTAAATAATCCCAGAGTTTTTTATTGGTTGAGAGATTCTTTTAAAACTAAATCGGGATCCACAGCCGAGCATGTAACAAATACTGCAATTATTCCTTGTTAGCGAAGAGTGTGATTGTCTTTTTATAACCTTGCATTCAAACGCTGGTGTGTAAAATAGCAGTTTATTTTCTAGGCAATTCTACACAAACGAGACACAAAGATATATTTGTCTCGTTACAGCATCTAAATATGGAAAGTGTGGAATGTGTGGGTCACATACTTTCGTTTAATAACAAGCGCTGCCACTCTTTTGGTACAAAACTAACAGAGATAAATTTCTCAGCTGCTCCTATTGCAGATGTAGACCGAGATAAAACAAGAGTCGCCGCACCTTTGCGCTTGTGCACACCTTTAATTGACGCTCTTAGTACGGACCCAACATAGAAGAATGTCTACATAAATTTCTTAATTCGCCTTCTGCAGGGACACGGGAAATGTAATTTTGTTAAAGACTACATAAATCCTAAATGTGAGATCTGAGTTTCTAAGAAAGTGACTCTGAAATTTAACGTCGTATTTCAGAAGGCCCAGCTTGTGGTGTCGGATAACGAGGCAGGACATTCCTCTGAAACTTTGGTACTTCTAACAAGACTACATGGCGTGACGACGTCGACGTTCCATACATCGCCATTCTCGAATTGGCTGCGTATACAGCAGTTTCCGTACCACAATTCAGTGTACACTTATCGTTTCCTTGTCGTAAAAAAATATATATTTTTAAATCGAACTTTTGTTGAAACATACTTTTCGCAGCTCGATTAGTCTTCCGGTTATCACAGTTTTCCAAATTCTCTCAATTTAATATTTTATTTAATCCAGTTACGAACATTTTGTTTAACGTTATTTGCTGCACATTAGCTACTGCCCGTGTATGGGCTGGGTAGCTCAGTCGGTATAGCGACTGAGCTACGGGCTGGACGGTCCGGGGATCGAAAGCCGATGGGGGGCGAGATTTTTCGCACCTGTCCAGACCGGCCCTGGGGCCCACCCAGCCACCTGTACAATGGGTACCGGGTCTTTCCCGGAGGTAAAGAGCGGCCGGGGCGTGCTGCTGACTACTCACCCCCTTCTAGTCCCGTGGTCAAGAAAGAGTAGAGCTATACCTCTACTACCCCTATGGGCCGTACGGTCTGTAGAGAACCCCAGTGCCTGTACAAGGGTGCACTTTAACTTTTTTCACTGCCTGTTTACTCCAAGTAACACTACACGTAGCTGTAGATATGAAAGATAAGAAAGAAGAGAGACAGCGTGGAAGTAATTTGCAAGATTACGGTCTGCTGTCGTTTGACGTCGTCTAGTTTTGTAGGTGCCTACCTACATCACGGAAGAATTGGATCCATGTTTTATCTACCCTGAAGAAAGGGACAGCAGGTTCCTCCGAAACGTTTGTACCCATTTATCAAAATACACCCAGTTACCACCAAACGGCCATCACAGCACTCGCCATAGTGAGAACCTCAAATCTGAAATATTGGTGAAATTTTTTCAAAGTTAACTTTGACTATGGTTACCGGAACAAGGGTAGAACCCAGAGACTGTCAATGTACGTAACAGTTTGGTGTATAAAAACGCGTTGTCTCTGCACGCGGAATTTAACTCGTTGATAAACTTTATGGCTGCCTTCCTATCGCCAAATTTCATATTAAGTACAAATGTCAGCTGTCTTGATTTTCGCTTTCCTCATTTTCAAGAAAATACAAGGATAACTCTGAAAAATATTTTAGAAATTTTCCTTCCACTTTTCTTGTAACTTCCATTTAACATTTATTGTACAGTGCACAATGGAAGCTTGTGACATAGGCCTCTTGAAAATCTGTCATTAAAGAAACCATGTCTATATTCTGTCGAAGTTATATTAATGTTTATAAAAAGGAATATTTTGAAAATTAACATATTACCTGCTATTTAATTTGTTACACAGATTCCTTTTCAAACGCATAGTGTTGCAACCTTAAAACAGTATGCTTCCATCTACAAAACTGTACGGTGTCATGTCCCAAAAATGTGTTTATGACATTCACTGACATAAGAACATCAAATATCAAAACTAAACCTACGTACTTTAGGGAAGGATGTTACGGATGTAAATGTAACTTCAGAATACGTAAATACATATTACGGCTGTGCATATTTGCGAAATAATTGGTTGTGAGATAATTAAAGATACTGCAGGGAAAAGCTCATTAGGAAATTGGCGGCATTCGTGCTGCCTGGTGCTGCGTCATTTCGCAGCTTTGTGCAGTCTTACTTTGAAGTTCTTGACGGAAAAAAAAGTGTCTAATTATTACATGTATTTTGATGGTTGCTGTAATATAATCCGGAGTTTTTATTCACTCCGTAGTTTCTCTCCTTTCTATGCCTCTCTTCCTGTCTCTATCTCCTCATTTGACCATGGTGTTGTGTCTTAATTGGCGGCAGTGTGCAGTAAGTGCCGAAGATCACTGTGCTGGTTGTGAGTATAGCGGTTGTCCCTATGATATATTGTTTTAATCTACCTGGCGGAGGTACAGCCATAAGTGAAATGTATACATGTACGCACTAAAATATGACAAAATTTTATGTATACACTATTTTTTTCCAAGAAATTTTAAGAACACGTGATTTTGCCTTTCTCCAGATATAGAGAACTGTGAATCTTATGCGTATTGGACCGTGCATCATCTTCATATTTGAATAAAGGTAGACCAACTTGATGACACTTGTTTTATTATGTCAATTTACTGCTCAACATGTTTCGGATGTTAATACATCTATCTTCAGGAGCTTGCGACTATTTGGTGCGTTATTGTGTAGCCTGTATTGTGCTGACTTTGAAGCGTGTTGGTATTATGTAGAGGGACTGGCTGTTGGTGATGTGGTATCCTTATGTAGGCTGAAGCAGTGTTTCAGCCTGCGTAAGGATACCACACCACCCGAGCCAAACCACACCGTAAAACCAACACACATCGAACCAGAACAATACAACCCATGAAATAACTCATCAAATAGGTCGCAAGCCTCTGAGGATGGATGTATTAACATCCGAAACAAGTTGAGCATTAAATAATGACATAATAAAGCAAGTGCCATCAAGTTGGTCTCTCTTTATTCAACGCAAATTTTATTTTCAAAGTTTTCTTTCTAAAACCGTGCCGTTTATGAGATATAATGCTGAAAAATTCTGTAGAGCGAGCCAGGCCACAGATGACAATATGGCGCATGCGCATTTCACACTGAGTACCTAAGGCTACAGACCCACACTCAGAATACGTAATACTTATTTCTTTCCCATTGTAACAGTGGTTACAAGAACGCGCCTGAATGTTACGTTATACGTACATTCCCTGTCTTGTTGAAAATAAGTTTTTGTAAATAATTGAGTTATTATGTTTGTCCTTTCTCCTTGTTTGTGTACGTATTTACAAATTCACGTCCTGCCTCAGAGAATAAAATGTCTTTTCACCACAAAACACCAATCTATAGTATAGTTTATAGAAAAGTTTATATGAAACTAATTAACGCACGCTGTCAATAAAATGTGAAACTACTAAATATTAAAGTAAGTAGTACGTATAGTTGTCATTGTAGTAGGTTGGGAGATCTTGTTTATAAATGAATTAAGAAAAATTCCGATCCGCAACGCCTTTGAAAGCGTGTAGACTCCACTACTTTCAGTTCTTTTGGAATGATTTGCGGCTGTGCAAAAGGGAAAACCTAATAATAATTAACACGCTTTTGGGTGTACGCTGTAGGTACATTCTCTTCGCTCACCGTATATCCCACTCTCCTCTTCTGTGTGTGTGTGTGTGTGTGTGTGTGTGTGTGTATGTGTTTGTGTGTATGTGTGCGTGCGTGTAGTGCGGACTCATTATGTACGTGACGCATTTGTATACTAGTTTTGTGCACAAACCTTTGTTTCGGTTACGTATTGTTTAAGGACGATTGTTGGATTTTGGTGGAAACAAATGCGACTGAGCCGTGTGTATATAGGTAGGTACGCGCTCAATGAAAATAGCATTTGTGTCCATTGTGTTAGTAAAACCTCTGCAGGTTATCTGAGATTGAGTTCCGAGAAAGTAGATCGAGTGTGGCTTAATCAGATTGTACGGCAGCATTCAAAAGATTCGGCGATGCACATTTGTGCTTTGTGAGTGTGTGTGTGCCGGTATAAATGTGTGTGATACATTTAATTTCCAGCCTTTACAAAATTAAACACGAGGCCTGATATGATCACAACCGTGTGTAAAACTTGCGTATTTGCGGAATGTGACACAGTGTTGTATTGGTAGAATTGATGCGGATGAATCAACTATTGCCGTCTTTAGAGCACAATTACAAGGCCTAACATGGTATAGAATATTCAAAATTTCTTGTCTTTTGTTATTCTACCATAAAAGTGGATTCATTTAAGAATAACATTAAAAACGTTAAATAAACGCGCTTTATTTTAATTTCAACATATACACGTGAATATAGTAGATATTAATTATGTTTCAGGCGTACAGCCACCCTAGAGATTTTAAATCTTTGTTTGTCTCGAGGTTCTTTTATCGTATTCTGTACTTCATGTAAGTAAGATTTAATAATTTAGCTCTTATTTCACATAAAGCAAGTTGTTGCGTCTACAGTATAGCTTGCGTCTGGTTAATGCTGTGAAAAAAGGTAAAGCAGTCCCGTTTACAGGCCCAGGGGGGTTGCAGGAAGTTAAGGTTCCCAGATTTCGTGACAATGGCACAGGATGATGGTAGGTTGTCAGACGTAAGCACCGGCCACCTTTATCCCAAGGAAATGCTCCTGGTATTCATTTCTGTTAGAGGCTGAGTCGACCCCAGGGCCATAGTGCGATCGGAAGGATTTTATGTCAATGAAAAACCCAATGACACCAGCTGGGATCGAACCAACGACCATCCGATTTGTAGCACAGCACCTTAACCACTGTGCCACCGCGGTTCTCTGGTTAATGCTGTTTAGGGATATAATTTCTGTAGACTGTGAGAGACGCATGAACGACCGAAGTACAACATGTGGGAAAATAGAGAATTTGGCCTTTGACGTTAAATAATTTGTTGTAAATTATGCATAACGAGTAACCAATGTGTTTTACATTCTAAGAGATAGTCGTGCAGAATTGCAATAGAGAGCTCTCAGCTTTTCGAAAAAAACATGTGTTTAATACTTTTTGTAGCTTCAAACTGAATCTAACCCCCCAGAGTTTTTATATAACTGGTCGTCCGATTTAACTATAAAATTACTGCTACATTATTTATTAGTTGACAAGCATGTAGTGCTCTTAGTTAAGCATCTCGTCCTCTGCATGCAATTTTAGGCCTTTCTGAAGTGACTGTACTTTTAAATCTAAACTAGCAATAACTATACCACTGAATGCTTCATAACAAGCTCTGATATCCTTGATTGTATTATTTCTCTAATCAAATTCTGCTCAAAGAAATATTTCAGAGATTTTGAGGTAAACGTAAAAGCATACAGGATAGTAACATACATGAAGAATAAGCAGTAATATAGACATACACGTCATATACACGGAGTGTATGCAGTAAGGTACTCCTACGGTACACAGTTCATAACACAAGAGTTTGTCGTAAGCTACAGATACACATCTTTACAAGAGAAAGAAAAAACTTGGCACATCCTTAATACACCTCCACGTAAACCTGTTTCTTTTATGAAACTATAAGGAAAAGCAATTTTCGTGGACGCATCATTTGGACAGAAGATGTGTTTGTAACCTAACTGTCCAGTAATGTAGGAACTGCAGTTTGACGAATTGTGTGGATTACAACAACCGTTTCTTGAGCGACGTGCAGTGACAGATATGGTCACAAGGAATATCTACTTTTCCTCAAGAATATTTAAGATTTCTGGTACCTGGATTACTTGATACCTGAGAAAGCTGCTCCCGGGTGTGGAAATGGCTTTTCAGGTATACGTAGATGCTCAAGCATCAGTTCAAAAGCCCACGGAGTGAGGCACACTCTATAGAGTGTGTTATTGTAAATGAAACTTAGCAAAGGGTGCGTCGCCGCCCAGGCCTGCACGGTTGGCTGAGAGAAAGGTCACTGGACACTGGAAGTAACTGTATGAAACAATTCCGGAATTAGATTGACGGAGTTTGCTCGAGCCCATTCTGGTTTCGTTCTGGTTAGTACCTTCTGCTTACCTAATTTCGTGTGAGCCATTTAGGAAAACTAAATAAAATTTAAAATATTTCGTTGTACAGCAAGTAAAAATTATTTTTAATGTTCTTTCGAAAATTATATGGCGACATATTACACAACCAGCACATTCCATTCCATTCTAATACAGAAAATCAGGGTCATCAGCGAATTCAAAATTTCATTGTCACTTTCACATCCTGCCACCATAGTTTTTAGATTCATTATTGTAAACTTTTTTCGATTTACGTTTGACCCTTGCAAATGGTGTTTTCCTTTGAGACCTTTTTCCTGAAATGTTTACTTATTTTTATTTGTCCCTTGTTCGTTAATTAAAATAAATTAATTTAATTCCTTTCCAGCCCCTATATTCATGCGAAAATTACTGTCTTCTGGGATACGACATACGGTAATTTGGTACCACACTAACACCACCTCGAAGGAATAAACTCCGTCCTCTTCAGTGTAGAAGTGCAAACCTCACAGAAAAAAAACAGACAATAAGCACGCACCAGTAGACAGTAATCATCATATTTGCTGCGATGAGAAGACAAACCTCACTTCTATTCTTAAGTTGACTCTGTAGTCTTTAAACGCTTAACCATGTTTATGAGAATTTCCATTTCTACAATTTATATAATCTAGTGCCTAAAATTTAATTATATAAGCCTACAACTTTTATCCGTCAAGGTACTTAATGAATTAGCCTAAAACTTACGACGAAATTTTCTTTTACTTTCAGGTTACCTTTCCTGCGTTAGAAGAAACTTTTCAATGGTGTAAAATCTTCAGATTACCAGATATTAGAAAGAAACATCATGTAGTTCGCGTAAGTGTTATGTCCTATTTATAGTATATTTCAAAATAGGATGTTATAAACTAAGCGTATATTAGCAGGTGAACCAGTGAAGAAATGTTCGCGTAGCACAGCAACATTGCCGCCAGAAATGTTCTGTAAATGTTACCATAAAATATAACTCTAAGGACGTAACATTTAACTAAAAATATTGTAATGAACATGATACGTATTTTCATAGTTACTTCGCGTTTCATCATAAATATTTTTCAATGGGATTAATATTTAGAGAATTACGCTTCAGAAGCGAATAGTGACGCATTTATTTCATCAGGCAGATGGATCGATTCTTACAGCTGTAGTAACAAACGGGCCAAAGTGTGTTGTACAGTGTGTTTAGCATTAAGTCTCTCTTTATCACTAAGCGTCTCATTCTTGATGCCGACATCATGCACAAACTGTTCGTAAGATAAATCCACCTCTTACATGCATATGATTCTCCAGTAAGACCTCCTCGACTCAAAATAGTCCTAAATATAATCTATAATTTATGACATTAATTAACGTTTATAGAAATAGTTCCAGATCTAGTTTATAAAGAATTTTACAAAAATTATCAAAGCAATAACAGAAATTTATTTATTTTGTTTCAACTTGGCTGTCTGTAGTGTTAACACAGCGTCAAATAGTTGGGAGCTGATGATTCGGAAATACTTTGTAAGGAAGAACTATTGTATTAGTTATTACATTATTACGTCATTTGCCTCGAGGGACTGAGGAAAGCCAGGAATATCCTCCGTCACCATAACCGGTCTTTGGACCGAAATTTGTATCCGGGAGTAGAAATCAGGCGTGCTACAACGTCGAGCGGTGACATTGGTGCTATACCGCAATACAACTAAGGAAATAAGCTGCAAATTTAATAAAGTTTACGGTAAAATCTGAGCTGCCTGAAGCACAAACTGAGGACTCAGGATCCGTGCTCGTATGTGCCTGAGACTTCCTCCTTCTCAGGACGGTACCTAATTTCGCGTACAACTGTTTTGCGAAACAAATTTTAACCGTCCCCTTGTACGATGCTTACCTTTACTAAATAGGCGTGGTTAAGCATATGAATATTCTATCATAGAATGCTCTTTTTCGCTAATTTAGTTATGTTCTGAACTTTGACGCGTCTTGTACAGGTAATTAATCTTCTTCTTACAGTATGAACCACTCTATCAGCCACACAGCCCCCGAACCCTCATGCAACGAGTAATTGTGTATGCTTGTCAGGGAGACGAAGAACAGTTAGAAGTACTTGCCACAGAGAGAGGGCAAGTGTGTTACCAGCCCTCCATGCCACCCCTCTTCACTGACTGTAACAGCGTAGTTATTGTTTGGGGAGTTGGTTCAGAGGTAAGTGCAACAAACGTCACATCATTGGGTAATATTTGGTGTGGATAATTTTACTGATTTACAAATTTAGGGTAAAAGTACCGTCTGCCAATATGTTACGCCGTGTAGTTTTGTAGCTAAGATAGTTTGCCAGCATTTCTATAGTAAATCCAACAAGATGCACCAGTGTCTCAATATATTTATTTTAAAAACACCCTACATATTTCGGGCAGTCTTTCCGTCCATCATCAGGAGATCATGATTGTGCGTACAGCAACAGGCATATGTCAAGCTAGCAAGCAGTCAGCAGTTCTCTTTGACATATGTATGTACATTCATGATCTCCTGATAATGGACGGAAAGACTGCCCGAAATATGTAGGGTGTTTTTTAAAAGTACAATAATTTAAGACATTGGTGCATCTTGTTGGATTTACTATAGAAATAAATTACGATGCACAGCCGTATGAACGTCAAATTTGGTTTACTAACGTTTGGGAGCTCTATTATCCCTATATTCTCGGGGCTGTAACAGATTCTGATTCACTAAGAGCGATTAAGCTTTCGAAGGTTTATTTTGCCTTTATTTCCATAATCTTTCAACATAGAAATTGTAACACCCTTCAAAAATTTGATGCGCATCTACCAAAACTAACGGCTTCACACTCCGCGGGAAAAAAAAAAAGAATTTTATTATTTGCGGACGTGATTAGAAACCTTGAATGTCCTTCGTATAGACTACAGGCATTGATCTTGTATAAAATTAATTAAGATATTCAATATTCGAGTACAGGATGTCATCACGCGATGTCATGGAATTGCTTGATTAAACAAAACACTAATTTATCTTCATAAATGATAATGAAACTAATCAAAATATACAATGGACCTGTAAACTCACCTACAATGAACTCGTTTGAAAACGATACAAGCTCCGTTGTCGTTAATTAATTAACTAATTAATATTTCGTTAATGATGGTACAGATTGTAGTATTTGGACAGCGCTACCGTGTACACTGGCAGAATGTTACTCATAGTTTGAAATAATTATTTATCTCGTTTTTCGGCATAAAAATTCTTCTTGAAAGAATGAGGCGTGAAGTGTTCCTGAACCGTCGGTAACTACCTACACCAAAATGCAATGTGTCGCTGCCTGGACAGTCCTGATCGGCACGTCACATGCCGTTACAATTTAAAGTCGCATTCTTAATTTCGCATGTGAATCTAATGTTACTGCTTTCGACCCTTCCGTTAGAAGGAAATGTTCGAGCAATACGTACCTCTGCTCCCAATGCAACTACAAAATTTGGGGTCGTACTCACACATAATAGTGCTGTGCTACAAATCGGAAGGTCACTGGTTCGATCCCACCTGGTGTTATTGGAATTTTTCATTGACATAAAATCCTTCCGATCGCACTATGGCCGTGGGATCGACTCATCTTCTAACAGAAATGAGTATCAGGAGCATTTCCTGGGGGTAAAGGCGGCCGGTGCTTAAGGCTGACCACCTTACTACCATCCTGTGCCGTTGTCATGAAATCTGGGAACCTTAACTTCCTGCACTTCCCTCTGAGCCACTCCAGGCCTGTAAAAGGACTGCTTACCTTTACCTTTACTCACGCATAATCTGAAACAGCCAAACTGGATCTTTACTGTTTTAACCCCACCACGACAGTGACTTGCGACAAATGTTACACTAATCTGTCTCTATTATAATTTGCCCCCCCCCCCCTACCGTAAGAGTGTGTCTTTTCTACAATACCAGTACTTTAACGGGTTTGGTGAAGCTGTGACAGCAAAGACTCGCTAGCCTCCTCTGAGCCCCCCCCAAAAAACAGTGCCCCAAACAGTTGTGTTCATAGCGACACTGCACGAGACGTGTTTATTCTTTTATTTCACGATTCTTTACCAATTTCTGAAATTATGCCTACTCAGAATCAAGGGCCGATGGGACATTTGTAAGGGATGGGACGTCAGAGGAACAATTTTCTTGTAGGTTACAAATGGCGATAACTCTCCCTCGGCTGTAAGGGAAGGGACATCTCGAAAAACTTAATCCATGGCAGCAAGTAGTCATGATAACAATATTGTAAGTTTCCGTTGTTCTGCTGTGATAGGTTAATTAATTTCTGAAAACCACGAGTGAGGAATCGGACTTCGATTCCCTTCAGAGCAAAATATTTAAAGCTATATAGGATAACTGGATCGATTCGTCTGATTCAGGATAAAGACAAATGACTTTTTCTTGTGAATGAAGTCGTAAAGTAAAGAGGTAAAATTCATCTCATAACATGACATGAAGGCACAGTAGAGTAGTAGAAGTATAGCTTTACTCCTTCTTTAAACTCGGCGCTAGATGGGGTGGGTGGTTAAAGCCACTTCCCAGCCGCTGCAACCCCCCCCCCCCAAATGGCCAGATACCATTGTAGCATGAAGTCTTAAATCTTCGGGAATTATAGAATGCGGTTAATATCGTGGCTAACTTCTCTAGAAGGACTCAGGGCCAGAGAGTTGCTGAAATAATGCTAGAAACTTCTTTCGATGGAAATGTTAACTGTGAAGTTTGAATAAATATCTGTTCGCACAGTCGGATAGAAGCTACTTATGAGCAGGGTGAGAAGTAGCCAGCAAAGAACTGAATAATGATTTGTATGGACAACTCTGCTGTAGTACTTTAAGGCACAGTGGTTGCTGTGTGTCACCTGCTGTACCATTCACGAACTCAGAATTTTGCCCACGCCTATTTCTGTATTTATTGTTTCAACAAAAACTTCATCCTTTCCTTATACACCATTAACCGGCTAACTTTGAAAGACAGACCGTAAGGTAGAGACTGAATTAGTATACACTATTTACACGAACTTCGTTTCCCACAGTGTCAGTAAATCAAACGTGTTCTAACATAGTAAACAAGGCCGGAACGACGCCATATTGATTAGCATCGAAACAAACAGACAGCATATGTACTTTGATAAGCTTAGGTAGCCTGACGTCAGGACAGTAATATTGTAATACCGTTACAGTGTGAGGTCTACGAAGATCACTCCATAAATTGCTGCTAAAACATGAGTCGAGCGGTATAGGCTGCCTTCCTGAATATGATTCCAGTGTGAGGCAGTTTGAGTCATTTTCTGCAGTGACAATTTTCATCCAGCTGGACACTGAGTCATGTTACTGTGTAAAGTAGTATACACTTACTTGCTGACTGCAATATACTTTTCCCCGTATGAGACATAAACAAGGTGACTAAAAATCTAATTGACTGGATCGCCAATTAAATGACTGACAGTGTCCAAATATGAAACGGAATGACTAGCTAAGCAGTCAAGTAATTATCTCCGTCGAACAATGTCCTCCTTTAGGAAGCTAACAGCTAATCGGCTAGTCAAGTGTTTCCCCCAAATCCTATAGAACCCATAGGCTCATTACCGTGCTCACAACATCCTGCCTAATCAGAGCCAAAGAATCATTTCTCTCTTTAAGATTCATTTTAAAAATATCCTTCTTCGTATGATTAGCAGTTTCAAAATGGAATATTTCTTTCGTGTTTTGCGATCAAAGCTTTATACACATATTTTTCTTTTATCCCATGCATACTACATACACCACCCACCATATCCTACCTTATTTTACTTAATAATGTTTGGTGAAGAGTGGAACTACAAATGTTAAGTTCCTCATTAAACATTTTTCTGCGTGTTGTTATTATTTCTTCCCTCTTGATTCCTAACACCCTCTTCTTGAATACGTTTCGTGTATGTTCTCCCTCCACTGTCACAGACCAATTTCTGTATTTGAATTATAATGTCTTCTATGTAGGCCTGAAGATGACCGACTGATGGGTCGAAACATGTAGCCTTATGCATAAATAAAAAAGTTAGTGCTGACGTATGTAATTAATTTTATTATACAATTTCTGTATTCATAAACCAACGTTTAACAGAATAAATTAATCATCCAAAATGTGGAAAATTTCATATGTCTGGGAATTACTTTACTAAACAAATTGTACAGTAACACAAGAAATTAGGAGCAAAATAGATTGTGGAAACGCTTGCTGCCATTGTCACTGTTTTTCGTCTTCCCCATTGCCAGAGGTCTTTTCGGTTCGCGAAACATCTATTTCTGCAACCAGTACATATATAAATCAGATTTTACTTTATAGAAAACATCCTCAGTCCCTAGTAAATATAAACTCCCATATTATAGTATAGTATAGTATAGTAAGTAAAAATGCAAGAATGTTATTTTGTTCTGGCCATTATAATTTGCTGCTTCGTGTCGGTTAGATTATCGTACTAAACGCAGCTCACACAACGGCCCGCCTACGCTTGCTGCTTTGCAGTTCAATAAAACGGATGTACGCTCATCCATAGAAGATGCCTATGGTTTACAAACTCTAAGACACAGATCGTGAAACAAGTCTAAATTTGAGGACGTGATGTCTTCATGCAATATACCCTGGAGAAAAATTTCGCGCTCCTACGGTTAAACGAAGAAGTTTGGTTTCATCTCATTGGAAGACACATCAACTTTCAGAATAATCGGTTTCCCACATTAATCGACCAAATGCCATGACATGATATCGAATTTGGTGTGGATGTGCTATGAATATTGGTTCCTTCTTCGTCTGAGACCAAAATTTCCCACAGATATAGCACATATATTGTGACACCATTTTAGAACACCTATTACGAGGAGGGGAGCACTGTCGTATTTCAGTTGGTTAAGACACTGTGCTACAAGCCTGAAGGTCGTGGGTTCGATTTCCCGATGATGGCATTGACTTTTTCATTGACATAATCCTTCCGGCCGCGCTATGGCCCTGGGGTCAATTCAACCTCTAAAGTCTCATGTGCCGATTTTCTTGAAACCTGGGAGGCTCAACCTCCTCGAACTCTCAGGGTCAGTCCAGGCCTGTACAGGGATGGTTTTACCGCTCCTATTACGAGGAAACCAATGCCTTTCGTCAGCAACAGAGTGTAACAGCCTACAACATTTTTTAATTCCTTACAGTTATGTGAGTTGTTTAGAGTGATTTTGATTATATCATAATAATATGCACTGAATTTAGGTCAGGTAGGTTTTTAGTTGTAAGACATATCCATGAATAGAGGGGACCGCGGCAGCACAGTGGTTAAGGTGCTGTGCTACAAATCAGAAGGTCGTTGGTTCGATCCCAGCTAGTGTCAGTGGATTTTTCATTGACATAAAATCCTTCAGATCGCACTATGGTCCTGGGGTCGACTCAGCCTCTAACAGAAATGAGTACCAGGAGTATTTCCTGGGAGTAAAGGCGGCCGGTGCGTAAGACTAACAACCTTACCACCATCCTGTGCCGTTGTCATGAAATCTGGGAACCTTAACTTCCCGGAAACCTCTGGGCCACTCCAGGCCTGTAATGGGACTGCTTTACCTATCCATGAATAGATTGTATAGTGACAATACTCGCACTGAAAACGATCTGAAAGAAAGCATTCAGTGCGTAGTTTTTTCAGCTTCACCGGTAGAATTTCGAAGTGCAAAGAACAGCACGTTTGTTGGATGCGATGCTTCTCTGCGAGCAACACGAGATTTTCCAGCGCCGTCTTTACATATGGTGATAAAAAAATTAATATTAACTGAAATGTATTGAAGTAATTTCTAGCTCATACTTTAAATAGGGTGACAGAAACCTAATATTACTTGCAACATACTGAACTTAAATTGGTGAACCGCAAGTCGCGATACATTGAAACAGCGACAAGTGACGAACTATATTCTGGCCGAATAAAATAGAGATTCTGTATTTTTTTAAGATCGTGGAAGTCACAAGGAACAAATATATCTATAAAAATAATTTTAATTAGTTGTAAATTAGACAGTATTAAAAGATGTTATGCAGTCTACATGCTGGAAAAATCTATATTCTAACTAATAAAACTACGTATTATAATCCCTGATGATGATCACATACAGGTCGAAATGTGTTTGCGTAAAAACTTATCTTTATGAATGAACAAAGTCAGTTAGACGGTTGTGCAAATTGTGTATACAATCTGTTCACTTGAATACACTGGAAAAAACTGCTAAAAAGCCCTTGGGTAAATACAATAAAAATTTGCTTTAAAAAATTGACATTAATACTTCTACATTTTACTATAGTACATTCTGGGTACTCTACAATATATTAGCTTCTAGGGACTTAAAGGAAAATATACGGAGAATTTGCAGCTCAGTGGAGAGAATAGAAATGCATAAAAGGTTTTTGGAGAGGAACACTGGAAAGAAATAAACAACTTAGGAGACATAGCCATAGATGGGAACATAAAATTAAATGACCCTTCAAGAAATAAGATAGGAAATCCTGCAATGGAGTCATCTGACGACAGATGGGAAATAAAGCCTGATGAATGGTGCAATTGGTTTCTTCTTTTTCTTCCTTTACAAATTTTTTCCCTCTTCTTCGGAGTTGTCTCCTGCAGCGTGAAAAAGGCGCTGTATAGTCTGTATTTCGGGGGGGGGGGACATTAAGATGTGTTTCGGTAAGACTCCGGTCTGCGTGTATATACGTCCGTTGCAGAGTATAAACACCACACCATGCTACAAAAAGAACAAATGGGTGTGAAAAATAAATATTTATTTACTCGCGAAAATTACTAAAGCAAAAAACGAACACATTTTCAACTGCGAAATTTCACTTTAATTACAGACGTACCAGCGCTTTGGATTATAAAACTGAACTACATTATGAAAGCATATAGCATAATCATCACCGTACTGGGTGGTCAAAGTGCAGAATTATTAATGTTACATTAGTTGTTGTCGTTAGTGGCCACACGCTGCAAGGGATTCGTAATAGTAACTTATTCCAATCGTAGTGGTTGGACGAAGAGTGACGGAGAGCAGTGCACACACAACCTAGTCTTGCCGTTAGTTAGCACAAGCCCATTACCTGCTTCCCTCTACGCTCCGCGTCCGAAGCCTGGAACACATGTTCAACCGCAAAACCACAAAAGCTCTAAATAATGTGAAATGGTATTAAGTAGTGCGTTCATATTACCGATTGTAGGAAGTCGACCGTATACTGCAGCCACGGCCACAAGTCCCATTGATCGATGGTTCCACGTCATCCTCTTCGTTAATGGAGGATAAAAATCAATGCTGCAAAGTCCGTGCAGATTACCTTCATTCTTCGGAAGGGGCAATGCCCCCCAGTTTATATGAATGACACTAAACTACCGGTTGGTAATCCCACCAAGTATCTAGGTATGCACCTGGATCATAAACTTAACTGGAAGGAACATATAGTCAAGAAAAGAAAACAAGTGGCTCTAAAAGTAAAAGAACTCTACTGGCTGATTGGCAGGAAGTCTCCTCTATCGTTAGAAAATAAGCTCTTGCTGTATAAATCCATCATAAAACCTATATGGACGTATGGGA
>Ga0123354_10006629_pt1 | contig 17251 bp, 13 predicted proteins | sample TergutLab28metaG_2_FD_97872 | JGI IMG/M metagenome (GOLD analysis project Ga0123354, IMG submission 97872) | Labiotermes labralis P4 segment gut microbial communities from Petit-Saut dam, French Guiana - Lab288 P4 | ecosystem: Host-associated > Arthropoda: Insects > Digestive system > Gut ...
ACAGAAAACCGGAATACCACTGGTTCTTCCATTGCGAGCCATTGTGGGAAATGCTATTTTCGACTATATTACAAAAGAAAGACCCAAATCATCTGAAAACACAGTTTTTTTGACTGTAAATTCAATCAAATAGCAGTTCTATTCGTTTTTTAGGCTTATTCTCAGATAGTTATATTAAGACGTTTTTGGTTAGGTAACGATTTGGTAACAGTTCTAATTACTTCTCTTTGCGCGGTTTTACTCGCATGGATAAACTCTTGGGCAAAGGTAATATTTATTGATGAAATACAAAAAGAAAAGATAGAAATTTTTTATTCAAACAGATGGAATTTGCTCTTATTTCAAATTTTTCGAGAGCTCCTTTTTATCTGTTCCCGAAAACAACAATTCCGGTCGATACTCAAAGTGCATAGTATCGTAATGATACCATCTGCCGCCCCAAATAAAGCCGTGTTTTTCAAAAATGTTGACTATGCCTTGTGGTATTTTATTTTTGAATGACAATTCAATATTCTCGGAAGTGCATTTGCAATCCCATTGCCAATAATTTGAATATTTGGTGTTTAAATCAATGGCTATTCCAAAGCTGTGCGCGCTTACTCGGTTGTTTGCACCTCGCACAGTTCGCCAATTAAACGTTCCTGCTGAATGAAAATAATCTTTCCATTCAGGATGTTCGTCCAGTTCGGCAGAAACAGCTTCCAACTGTTTATTTACGCCGTTTACTCTTGATATTTTCAATTTTTGTCCAACTAATTTAGGACACCAAATAATTTCTACTAAATTTTTCTGAACTTCTGTAGCTGTTTTTCCATACATCGTTTTGAAAAATTCATCATTCCTGATTCGTCCCGGATTGTGCAATCTTACCGGCGCACAAATTTCCCCTATCGGATACGAATAGGTAAACATATCTTGCACATCAGGATTTTTCAATAATTCTTCAGTCGATTTTTCTTTTCCGTCGTCAAAAAGCATTTTGGAACTATCGGTAAATACAATGTAATTATCTTTAAAACCAATAATTTGAGCGGGATAAGCCGACATCAACCACTTAACTTCCTTCGGAAACGATTGCTCAACTTTCGCAGGAAGCGAATCTGTTTGCTGCGTTTGTTCAATTTGTTTTGTTTGCGCTTTTGTACAGGCATTTGCTTGACAAGCAACAATCAAGGCGAACAAAATAAACCTATTCATATTTTTTAAAAAATTCAACATTTTGCCTTTCAATTTTGTCTAAACATGTACAATACATTGATTATTTTTCCACTACTAATTTTGCCCCTGCCTTAAAACGGTTATTGATTTCTTTTTTACCGTCTGATATTTTACAATCATTATTGGTTTTGCCAATTTTCAATTTTCCCAGAAAACTCTTACCTCCATTCCCATACTCTTCATAAACATTAAATTCATCTCCCATGTAGTAAGTACCTCCTGTAATATTAACAATTCCTATTTTACCGTCATCAACTTTGTTTACCGTGAATTTAACAGGAAAAATATCACCTGAAATTCTATTAAGACTATTGAGACTGTAATTTGAATTTACAACAATCTGCCCTGTTCCCGCATTTGTAAGGGTTATAACTACAGTGACAATTTCTGATGTAGTATTAGGAATACTCATCGCTCTTGAATATTTTGTGGAAGGAATATTGGTATAAGTAGTTCTTGCTTGTTGTGTACATTCGGAAGTCCCGCTTATGATATAATCAACAACTAACGAGGTTTGTTGATTGTTTCTATAACCTGAATTTTGGACTTGGGTAACAATAAAACGCCCATCACCTACAAAGGCAGAAGTAATGTCGTTTTTTGCTTGGTCACTCTTGTAGCCAGAAAAAGAGCCAATACCAATATAAACCTTTCCGGGTATTCGTTCAGGTTTTTGTGTTTCATTATTGCTTACTGTCGGATTATCTGTTCCTCTCCCACCATAAGTCCTGCTACTTGTTGGTTGATAAATTCTATTGTCGCTACTGTTATTAGTTTGAGTATTAGTATTTTCTTTCAACAAACGCTCACACTCGGCAATTTTTGTATCAATACCTGTTGCATTGGGCTTGCACTCTTTGTAATTTGAGTACTGCCTTTTGGCATCTTCGTACTTTTTCTGAGCAAACAACGTTTCGGCTTTTTGCAAATAAGTTTCACACTGCGCAAAAGCAAGTGTTGTGCTTAATAATAGCACAAAAAGAATCGATAATTTACTTGCTATTTTCATTTTTTAATTCCCTTTATATTGCTCGATAAAATCAATTTTGTAATTTGTGTAATTTCCTAAAAAAATGATATGCTATTTACAATTGATGAAGTCCCCGTTATATCGCTCGATAAAATCAATTTTGTAGTCTGTAAAATTTCCTCTATAAGGTGCCCCACTCTTATTATTGCCATATATGTAAGTATGGAATTTTATCCATTTATCGTCAATCAGTTCTTGACCGCAAACAACAAGTGCAATATTACAATTATTCGTAAAAGTAAAAGTATCATATCTTTTTTTAGTGTCTGTTGATTGACCCACATAAGGCACCATATTATTCATTTGTGCAGTTTCCATTGTAATACAGTGGTCGTATCTGTCTGTTTTAACCAAATAAATATCTTTGGTCACAATATTATCAACAGTCCATTTGTTTCTTTCATCCAAAACGAGGACAATTTGTAAATCGAAGACATATTGTGTCGGACATGTTTTTGCCTGTAGAAGCAGGCGTACATCATAAAAAAAAGCAGTACCTTTTTTTTCACTTTTCATAATCTCGACACTTTTTATCTCATTAGTTTCTATAGTCCATATCCAAGGCCAACCTACTCCATCGTTATGGTAGGCGAAATAGCCATCAGGTCTATCTTGAATTTTTTCACCTATCATACATTTCTTTATAATCTCAACATCTGGTATTTTATCTTCACCTTGGGTTGCTGAAGGAAGCTCAGTTCCTCTACTCCCGTAAGTCCCGTTACTTGTTGGTTGATTATCGCTATTGTTATTAGATTGAGTATTAGTATTTTCTTTTAATAAGCGCTCGCACTCTGCAATTTTTGCATCAATGCCTGTGGCGTTGGGCTTGCATATATTGCCTTCTGGCATTATCATAATTCTTTTGCGCAAAAAATGCTTCTGCTTTTTGCCGATAAGTTTCACACTGTCCAAATGCAAGTGTAGTGCTGAATAACAGCACGAAAATGATTGAAATTTTACTTGTTGCTTTCATATTTTAATTCCCTTTATATTGTTCGATAAAATCAATTTTGTATTCAGTGTAATTTCCTAAATAAAAAGATTTTTTATTTTCATTGGCACCTACATAAGTATAGAATTTTATCCATTTACCATCAATCAACGCTTGCCCGCAAACAACAAGTGCAACATTACAATTATTTGTAAAATTAAGAAAATCATAACTTTTTTTATTGTTTGTTGGATTTAACAAAATAACAGTACTCTCTACAGTTTCTATAGTAATACAGTGGTCGTATCTGTCTGTTTTAACCAAATAAATATCTTCGGTTTCAATATTATCAACTATCCATTGGTTGCTTTCATTTAAAACGAAGACAGTTTGTAAGTCGAAGACATATTGCGTCGGACATGCTTTTGTCTGTAAAAGCAAGCGTACATCACAAATAAACGCATTACCTTTCTCTTCACTTTGCATAATTTCCACACTTTTTATTTCATTCGGTTTGATAGTCCAAGTCCATGGAACTAATCCCCAGACTCTTTGCTCGAAATAGCCGCCGTGTCTATCTTGAATTTCTTTACCTATTATACATTTCTTTATAATCTCAACATCTGGTATTTTATCGCTACTTTGTGGTGATGAAGGAAGCTCAGTTCCTTCTCTTCCGTAAATTCTGTCACTTGTTGATTGATAAACTCTATTATCGCTATTTCCATTTACTTGAGTATTAGTATTTTCTTTCAATAAACGGTCGCACTCTGAAATTTTTGTATCAATACCTGTTGCATTGGGCTTACACTCTTTGTAATTCGAGTACTGCCTTTTGGCATCTTCGTACTTTTTCTGAGCAAACAACGTTTCGGCTTTTTGCAAATAAGTTTCACACTGCCCAAAAGCAAGTGTAGTGCTGAAAAATAGCACGATAATGAATGATAATAAACTGATTAATTTCATGTTTAATAAATTGTTATAAGTAACAACGGGTTTATTCATATCTTTTTATAAATGCTATATTTTTTTGTTCAATGTTTGTAAGCATTGAGGTTACATTACCGTATCGTGGACTGTACCAACTTTGATTTGAAAAATATTGTTTCATATCAGAGGTTGTAAAAATATATCCATGTCGAGCAAAAATTTCGTTCCGCATAATTTTCAGGTCATACTTACTTAAACCCGACAAATCCGAAGATGATAAAATCCGTTCTGATGCTTGCGGAAATCTACTTGAATTAGACATAACAGAGCCGGTAGTTCCACCGCCGCATCTGTTCAATAGATTACGAATTTCACTTGAAGAGTAAAGATTATTTGCATACCTCAACAGTTTCTTTGTGAAATCATCGCATTCGCCGTTCCTGTCAATAAATCCCTTTGCTTTTTCGTAAAATTTATTTGCCGCTGTTTGTTTAATTTGATTGCTTCGGGCGGTAGGATAACTTGCTGCTTCTGTATAATACTTGTAAGCATCATCCCAATTACCATTCTCGCAGGCAGCTATGGCGTTACTTACTGCGGTTTCTACTTTGGCTGAATAATCTACATATTGTTCTTTTTCGGGTTCTTTTGGCTCAACCTTTTTAGGTTCTGGAGGAGTTAGTGTAATTTCGTTCTGTTTAACAGTTGGAGTTATAGCACTTTTTTCTAATTTATATAATTCAAAGTTTGTCCCTTTAAATACGCCATTGAAAATAGTTCCACCGGAAAAATAAGCAAAATGATGGTTGCCGGGATGTACAATCCAGTCTTTCCCTGTAATAAAATATTGACCGTTAGAAATATTGGCATAAACAGAATAAATGCCTTTTGCATTAACGTCATAACTACCTTTCCAATAATAATCAAAAGTACCTTTCATATCATCATTAATGGTCAGTGTTACTGTTCCTTTTCCATATTGTGTTGAATATGTTCCTTTCCACACGCCAACAATATCATCTTGTTTAATATTGTTATCCGGTACGATTTTTATTTCAGCTATATCCGGTGCATAGTCAGTTAAAAATCCGCCACAAAACTCAATAGTATTTATCCCTTGTTTCAATTGGGCAATAACTTCTTTTGTACCCCAATTCCAATTAGTTGATGGAAAGTATAAGTTTTGTATTTCTCCATTCACATTTAATTTTCCGCCACGATTGTCGGATTTATACTTTATGATTAATTTGGCGGTTGTTTGATTCTTGCTATCAGCTGTGAAACGGAATCCGCTATATGCATTTATGTTACCAATCCAATTATTATTATTTTCAACTTTACCGTATGTAGTAAAGTTTGAAGTTGTGAAAGTTTCTGGCTGCTGCGGTAGTTTGTCTTCTATTGTTTTCTTATAATCTACTATATCCTGTTTGTAGGTATTAACGATTATATAGGGGGCTACAATCGCGCTGATTGTTAATATACAAATAAAGGCGATTGTACCACCACCAAGTTTGGGTACTGTGTCTTGTGTATTTATAGCCATATTTTATCTATTAAAAGGATTAAAATTATGATTTCGTTTTTTCTCATCATCTTTTTCTTTCTGCGTTTTTTCATCTTCAGTTTGTTCAGGTTCTTCTTCTACTTCTTCTTGCTCTTCGGTTGGTTCATCTTCGTCAATTTCTTGTGCAGGACTATCTTCTGACGGTTCTTCAATTTCGTCTTCTTCTAAATCTTCGTCAGCGTAATCTTCTTCAATTTCTGTTTCTATTGTTTCATCATCGTCTTCAATATCAGAATTTACAGCAGAATTTTCGGCAGTTTCTTGTTTTTCATTTTTAGATTTGGGTTCTGTGGTTTCATTGGAAACTTCCGAGCGATTACTTGTGTTTTTGTTAATATCGACATTGTTATTTTCATTTGCATTATCAGATTTTCTCTCTGTATTCTCTGTTGTTTCAGGTTTATTTTTTATTGTTTCTCTGACAGAGTCTTTCTTTTCTGTATTCTCCTCGTTATTTCCTTCGTTTTCTTTAATATATCCATAATCTTTCATATCTTGTATAGGTACATTAAGTGGTTCTGCATCAGGATTCCAAGGATTTTCTCTTTTAAACTCATATTGAGTACCACCACCCTCTCGGTCAAAGGCTGGCGCAACCTCACTTTCGGTAACAAAATAGTCGTCAGGCATATCCTCAGTTACTCTATAATTTGTAACATCGTAGTCTTCTTCATCGCCGGGCAAGGAACTTTCTTCAAAACTAATATCTTTTTCACCTGCAAAACTACCATCATCATTTACAGTATCGGTATTTGTGCGCCGAGTAAATTCTTCCCCGACTTCCAATTTCCTATCTCGTTCCGTTCCTTCTACTGCACCTTTATTATCAGGATATTCTATTTTTCCCTCAATTTCTGCTTCCAATTTATCATGTTCTTGGATAAATTCTGCGTGTGACATCGTTGCTCCGGGTTCTACTCTATCGCCATCGTTTTGTTTGTAGTCTTCAAATTCGGTTTTTGCGTTTGCATCTTCAAAACGGCTTTGAGGTTCTTCTGTTTTATCGTTTTTTGATTCCTCTGCATTTTCAAAACGACTTTTAGATTCACCAGCGTTATCATTTGAAGAATCATCTGCATTCTTAAAACGACTTTCTGCTTCACGGTTTTCCTTATTCTCGTTTAATTGTTCACGAATACTTTCATGCTCATTTATATCACTCATAATAATTTACTATTTCTAATTTGCATTTTGATTTTTTGGAAACAAATGATATTTTGCAATATCGCTTGCATCTAAAATACTTTGATTAAATTCCTTTATATTTTGACGGTCTTGCCAATTTATCCAATGAACAATTTGAAAAATTATATCTTGCATTAATTCATTGTTTGCTTCAACATAATGTGTTCTTAATGCTTGTCCTATTTGTGAAAGCCACTTTTTTGTTTCGTTGTAATGGATTTCTTCAAGGCCATTTTTTATTGGCGATATTTCTGGCACACAAGCCCCAATCATTCCTCTACATTCCAAAATATTGACCACAACTTCGGCAAACTTATCTTCATTTTCGGCATCTTCCTCAATATTTTCAATGTAGCGTTTGTAGGTGTCTTTTGTTTCTTTTGAAATCCCCTGCGTCCTGAAAATGATTGATTCTAAATCGCCACCGTACAGGGAATCGTCTTTACGTTGCTCAAAAATGGCAGTTAGCAAATCGCCTCGCAGTTTTTTGAATGGTGCAAAGTCATTGATAGTTACACTATCACTATTCCATTTTTTATCAACCATTAACGGCTTGTTATTTTTATCAAATTCGCCTTCTATAGTGGCGTTAATTGCTGTAAGTACTGCCTCTTTCCAAGAACTTTGGTGGACAACAGCAACACCCTGATTCAGTCGGCTGATTTCTTTGATTTGTTCGTCGTTCAGCGAAACGGAACGCCCTACGGTTTCGCAATCGCCGAAATCTGCCAAACGCATAATGATTTTTGTATTGGTGTTGGTTATCGCCGACTGTGCCACCATTGCAGGCGATTGGTCAACTATAATAAACCCTTCGCCATAAGTACGCATTTCGGCAATGGAATTGCTAATCATTTCTACCGATTTGCCTGCTAAATTTGCACCTTCCTGACTTTGGTCGGTAGAGGTGCGTTTCAGTATATTGTGTGCTTCTTCCAAAACTGTGACATGTCGCAGGGGCAAATTTGTCCCTTTGTCTTCACTCATTCGATATTCGTTGAGTTTGAGTATCAAAATACCCATAATCAGAGATTTTGTTTCCGCGGAACCAACACGACTAATATCTACAACTGTATTTTCGTCAAACAATTCTTTGTTTGAAATTTCTGTTTCAGAACTAAAAATTGTACCCATAATGCCCATTGTCAGTGACCTAACACGAGTAACCAATGCACCTGTGTAGTTTCCTTTGTTTTCTTGTGAAAATTCGGAAGCATTTATAACTTCGGGCAAAATATCAAGCACAGTTTTGAAACTTGGGTATTTCTTCTTGCCTTCGCCAATGTAAATAGAGTTTTGAACATCCCAACCCACTCGCTCGTATGCTTTTTCAAACGATTCTTTGAGAACGGCAGGCATTGCGGCGTAAAGGGGCCAGCAAGCGCTGAAAATTTCTATCAGGCGGTCTAAATGTTCCAAACAGTGAATACCGTTTTCGTTGTCATCGCAAAACGAAAACGGATTGAGTTTTAGTAATTTATGATATTTGGCATTAGTGGTAAAAATGTTTATTCCGGGCAATTTTGCAAATGCTTTCTTGTATTCGCCTTTTGCCGGTTCGATAATAAGAAAATTGGCTTTTCCATACGAAACACCATCTTTGGTATCTATTTCATTTTGATTGATACATAATTGTTCCAACAATTTACATATAGTTGTTGATTTCCCGCAACCTGTTGAGCCTGTAACGAAACAATGTTTGGTAAATTCGTTCGCGGTAAGTTCCACTTTTGTAGGCAAATCCTTGCCCATGTGAGAGATACAGCCAAGTTTTATTTTGTGCTCATCTTTGTCGTTTCTATTTACGGCTTGTACATTTCTGCCAAAACTTGCAAAATTAATGGAAGTAACTCCGCTAACTGATTTCTGAGGAAGTCCCATAAGCAAAGGCAACTCCTGCCCATTTACTATATTTGAGGCACTGATAAATTTTTCAACATAATTCAGTCCTCTATCTTTTATTTCGACGTGCTCTATAAAAATAGGGTGCAAAGCATTATGCAGATATTTCATTAGTTGTTCTGTATTGAATGCTGCCGAATTTGTGCCTTTTTTGTCTTTTTCATCACTGCCCCAATAGTTGATAATAGAGCGGTCGGTGCTTGTTTTTTCGCCAACTAAAAGGGAACGGTATGTATTTGCTGCAATCAACGAAGTTTCGGGTTTATCTGCAATAAAATAGCAAGCGCTACCCCATAGTCCATACGCCTCGCCCTTGTCAATTCGCTCTAATTGAAGTTCAATTTTTTTCATAAACTCCTGAATGGTTTTAACTTGCAACGTGAATGTTGCCGATTTTGAACTTCCGAGCGTGTTGGTTATGGTTTTAGAGGTTGTCTCGCCTTTGGTTTGACTTGTGTTTTGTGAAGTTGATTGAGTTTGTGAAGTTGATTGAGTTCGATTTGTTCCATAATTTTCGTTTGCACCATAAGTGCTGCCGAAAAATCCTTGCCCACCCGAAGAAGTACCTGTGCTGTGCGAAGTGCCTGTGCTTTGAGAAGAACCATACGAATCACTCACAGATTCGCCGAAGGTGTCCGAAAAACTTAAACTTGTGCCGTCTGCTTCCGACCTACTTTCATTTACGCTAATAGAGAGGTTTATTTCCGACATTTTAGAAAGTTCGGTGTACATACTTTCAAAACCGCGTTTTCGCTGTTCCAATTCTGCTTTTGAAATGGGAGTAGAAATAAACAATGCAGTGTATTCTTTTCCTGCCATTGTATCGATAAAATTTTCAATTCCCTGTACAAAGGTTTCATCTTTTTCATTTTTTAAACTTGGTACGGCATAGACAGAAGATACTTTTTTCTGCGCCCCATTTTCAGGGATATATTCGTCTAAAAGAGTGCGTATTTTCTTCCAATCGTCTTCTCCTTTGCCAAGTGCTGTAATTTCACTGCCTGGGAAATTCCCCTCTAAACTATTGTGTAGAATATCAAGAGCTGTTTCTTTCGCACAATGGCGAACGCCAAGAAAATAATCAATCTTATCCGGTTTTCCACAAATTAGCATAATGATAGCACCATCAATATTTCGTTCTGTTGCTGTGAAAAAAGTGTAAAGCGAACTATAAACGCTTGCCAACTTATCATTAAAATTTTCTTCTTTATCGGAAACAATGCGTGTGATTTGTAAAAATCCAAAATCAGTTAGTGATACTTCCTGCGTTTTCTGCAACGGCACAACCTTGTGTGTTTCCAAATTGGCTAAATAGTTTTTGCTGACTACTTCATCAACTTTTGCTAATCCTTGCGATATTTCTTTATGTGCTAATTGTAATTCTTTGTTGTTCATAATTTATTTTTGTTTTTGTTTCTGGAGATAAGAAATATAGCAACAAATATTATAATAATCATCATAGATAGAGAAGGAAAAGAAAAAGTTCCTGTAGAAAAATCTATATATTTATAAACAAGAAAACAAAATTGCACTAATACAAAAAAGATACAAGCCCATATAATGTTTCCTATCAATTTTGCAGGAGAACGATATTCTTCTTTTTTATTAGGACTTTCATTTATTGTTTCCACAACTTGATTGTATTTGTTAAATTGCCAGCTTACATAAATAACATAACCGATAAAACCAACTGCATTTAGACAGAAAAATACAAACTCCAATTTTTTATCGGTAAATAGTGGAATATATATAACGACAAATGTAATCAGTAGAAGTATTTGAATCCAGACAAATCTCTTTGTTATTGGTTTCGTATATTTTTTCAAATTCGTTCTTGCTTCCGATATTTTCTTTTTTACTCGTTCCCGTTCTGCATTTATTTCTCTTTCTGTATTGTAAAATTTACTTTTAGCATTTCTAAAACCCTCTTGTACAACTTTTATTATTTCATTATTGTACTTTCCGATAAATTCATTAAAGAGTTTGTTTATCTCGCCTTCTTTGGCAGTTACTTCATTCAAAATTGCTTGAACATTATCAAAAGTAATTTCCTCTTGCTTGTTGTCGGCATTTTTTACTTCTTTAGCAATGTTTTTTTGTGTTTCATCGCGAAAACTTTCTACTTCTTTGATTTTTTGCTTTAATTTCTGTAAATCAGCAATTTGTTGCTCTAAAACTTTAAGTTTGTCTTCTTCTTCATAGATTGCTTCGGAACTGCTTTTTAGAGTTTTGATAACTGAAGACATTTTATTTATTTCTGAATCAACGTCTTTCTGCAATGTATCTATCTCATTACCTATTCCGCTTAAAGAAGATTCAAACTCTTTTTGCCTTGTTTTCAGTTGATTGACTTTTTCTTCTATGCGTATTCTTAACCCTCTAATGCGGTCTTCATCTTCTTTAACCTTTTCTGGTGTTGTGAATTTCCATGTTAAGCCAATTTCATCACAAAAAGAGCCTATAACAATCTTTGCTTCTTCGCTATTATTACAAATTTTGTATTTTTCAAGTTTGCTAACAACCTCAAGGTATTTGTAAGATACAAGACTTTTATTCTGCCTATATACGTCTTTTAGAATTTTTTTGCACATCAAAAAACGGTAGTAGGCATCGTACTTTTCTTTGCTTGGGTCATCTTTGAGAACGTTAGCAAAGAGTTTCAAATCTTCCCATTTGCCATTTCTGCTAAGAAAAGCATCTTTGCCAAATTCTTCTTTATCCAATTTAGTTTTGAGATTTATGCGTGTATAAATATGAGAATCCGACTCAAAACCAAACAGTTGATATAAAGTATTTCCATTAGTTTTTTTATGAATTTCTTCATATTCAGCGGTATTCAGCAGTGAGCCGAATGTTTTTTCATACAGTCGCATAATAATATTGCCGTCCAATGGCGTTTTGTTCTGCATTACCGCTTGAAATGCCTCAAAAGTATCTTCGTCTTTGGTATAATAGATTTCGCACAATGAAGCGAATTTTTTTAATTCGGCTTGCAATTCTCGGAATTGAATAAAATTTTTCAATTCTTTTTTAATAATCATAACTAATTCTGCTGAATCTTCTGGAACAAAGCCGTTCTCCTTCTTTTTCCAGTGTTCTTTTAGTGTTTCAAAAGCAGATTCGGAACCAGTGCCGACTATTAATTTATTGTTCTTGTTAATATATTCAACTACCTTCTTAAAAGATGAAATATCTAAATTTAGTACATCTATGTTTACTACCATATTTTGAACTGATTTCTAAAATTATTCAATATTCAATTTTTCGATTTCTGCCTGAGCTGCTGCAAGTTGTTGTTCATTTTTCACTCCTTTTATTTCAAGAGTAAAATCAATAACATCAATTTCATCTACTTCAGCGTGAACAGACAGAATCCCTTCATTATCTACCTCAAAAATTATATCTAACGGTGTTTCTGCAGGATAATATTTTGAAAAAGGCAAGTGTTTTTCATCTATTTTAATAGCGAAACGCCTGTCAATAGTTTGCTCTGTATTTTCATCTGTAACATCAGATTCAAATACTATTATGTCAACTCCCGACTGATTATCTTCTACTGTTTGGTAATTCCCCGCAACTTTTGCAGGTAAAGCGGTGTTTGCAAAAAGTAAATTAGATACTTTGTCGTTAATTACACCTATACCATAAGTTTTACTTGTAACATTTACTATTCGAGTACGGTTACTATTTAAAATTGGTTTTGGTTTTTCTGCTTCTCCAGTATCATCATTCTCATACTCTTCCATAGCACGAATAAATTCTTCATTCATTGCAAAAATAGCAGCGCCTTTGGCAACACATTCGTCGGGGTCATCAAGACGAGCATTTACCCCAAGTTCCGCATCAATTCTTTGTTTGATTTGTGGCATACGAGAACTGCCTCCAACAAGAAGTACTTCGTCTATTTTATCAAAACCTTTTCCTTTTGCTATTTCTACTTGTTCCAATGTCTTGTCTATTGTTTCTTGTAATTTTCCTGCAGTAAGTTGGTCAAAAAGTTCACGAGTAATTTCAACTTTTGTACTTACACCATTGTAAATAATGGTAGCCTTTGCTTTCTGTTCTGAAATTGGAGCATCTTTTTTTGCAGTGAGAATTTTTTTCTTTTGTTCGGCTTCAAGCAACAGTATGTTTTTAAGTTTAGCATCAGAATCAAGTGTGTATGTTGTATCGTGTTCTTTATTATAGATACTCAACATATATTCAGCCAAAAGCATATCCCAATCAACACCACCCAAATGATGATCGCCACCGGTTGTAATAACTTTGATTGTGCCACCGTCAACACGAATTATAGTAACATCAAAAGTACCACCACCAAGGTCATATACCATAATAACTTTACGTTGATTAACTCTCATACCGTAAGAAATGGCGGCTGCTGTCGGTTCATTAATTATAGCAAGAACATTTAGTCCTGCTAATATACCTGCTTGTTTGGTTCGCAGGCGTTCTGTTGTGCCGAAATAGGCAGGACAGGTAATAACTACATCTTTAATTGGTTCGGGATTATCATTTGCTTCATTGGCATCTTTCACCAATTTTTTTAGAATTAAAGAAGAAATTTCACAAGGGTCCATTCCGCCCGGAAAACGAGTTGGTTTGTCAAAACTTGTGGTTTCACACATTTCTCGTTTTATGAAAGCAACCGTCTTTTCAGGCTCTTCTGCACTTAAAGATTTTGCTTCTTGACCAACAATAACTTGCTCACCATTGATATACACTACTGAAGGAGTTGTAGAACCACCATCAAAATTACGTATGACTTCTGCTTCGTCATGTTTATTGACTTGTGAAATACAAGAATAGGTTGTACCTAAATCTATTCCGTAAACTAATCTGCTTTTATCTGACATTTTATTTTATATTTTTTGCGTTTGTAATTCTGTTTTCTTTTGATATACAATTACTTCAGGTTGTAAAATTAAGTGGTTGGTTTGCATATCACGAAATCCTATGCTTACACATTTTGCAATTTTATTGTCTTTTTCCTCGCTTTCGGTTGCAATAGCTCCAAATTTTTTCTGCGAGCGTGGATTAAAACTTTCGCCTTCTTTTGGCTTATCTGCTTCAATATCGTAATCATAAAGCAGGTCTTCTAATCCGTCTGCAAGATTTTTATATTCATTTAGCAAAATAGGGTATAATGTCGCAATATCCGCATTTTCTTCTTGCATTTTGTTGTTGTAAAAACTATATTGGTCGCTCACTTTGCTGTGCCAACGAATAATGTCTTTCAATATCGACGACAAGATTTCTCGGCGTAAACCACTTTTATACGACTGCAATTCTTCGTGTAGTTCTTTATTGATTTCATCCTTTCGGTTTGAAACCCTAACCAATGAAAGAATTTCATCCATATTTTTAGCAATTTCATTAATGTCTAAGTTTTCTGAGTTTTTATCAATCGGTTGCTCAGAGTTTTCCACTTCGGGAGTTGGTCTATCTGTTTCTACAAATAATTCTTTAATTCTATCAAGTAATTCGTCAAAAAGAGGAACTAAATTTTCTTGCTTTTCTTTCAGTTCTTCTATTGGATTTGGAATTTCTACATCTTTTACCTCTTGTTGTTCTACATAGACGAATTTTTTGAGTTTATTAAGTAATTCCTCAATATGGAATATTAAATTCTCTCGTTTTTCTGTCATATTTTTGTGTTTTTAAATTTATACTTTTCAACTTTTCAGACAATAAAAATAGCGTGGAACAACCTTATCTGAACCTCGGGTTTCCACGCCTACCACTTCCGATAAGCCGCTCCACGCCGATACACGGCGTTAGCCAACCTATTCTTGAAGTGGTCTGAGACCGATTTGTGGAAAATTGAGGCTCAAGAATAAACAGCAATCGCTATTTAATATGTCTTTTTATGGGAAAACTCTTTTCTTTTGAATGTATTATTTACATAAGCAATTTGTTTATAATTACGATGCAAAAATATAAAATGTTTTAATATTTCAAGCGATTTTTTTTATTTAAAATGAGAAATATTTTTAGAAAATAAATAAAAATGCGTATAAATTGAATAGCATTTAAAAAATGATTGCATATATGCGGTTGGATTAGATTATTGAAAAAGGTCGTAACAAATAATTAACTTTTTACATTTTCCTCCCTCTATTTATCTTCAAATTTTTAGCTACCTCTTGCTGTTTTTCAATCTTTTCCTCTTTCTTTATTCTTGGGTCGCCCCACGATTCCTGATAATCAGAATCCGATGGGTTGGCTTTCCAAAGATATGGGTGAGCAAAATTTCCATAGCCATACCACTTGACTTTCGCATGAGTTATATAACCTGCTTCAATCCGCTTTTTATCCATTAATCGCATCTCATATTTGCCGTACTGAACCATAGTTTCAGGGTTCTGATTTGAGAATAACAGTTTTTCTACTTTTTCATCACTGAACATATAAAAAGATACATTTGTACCGTCTTTTTTCCGTACATTTTCCATATAGATATAACCGCCGTCCTTCAAAGATTGCATCTGTTCAGGGGTTAATTTAACACCGCCGATTTTCCAAGTTGCTTCTTTTTTTGGTTGGTCTGGTGCTTTTTGTTGCAGCTGTTCTGTTTGCTTTTCCTGTACCTCTTTCTGCCTTTTTTCATTTTTTTCGACGTTTTTCTGAAACTCTTTTTTGAGATTTGCATAACTGAATTTTCTATCAACCTCTGAACCTTTGAAACATATTTTGCCATAACAAAATGATATGCCTTCAATCTCATCGGTAGTCCGTTTCAGCTTAAATTCCGTTTCAACGCCCACTTTTTTGAGTAAGATTTGTAACTCAGTTTCATTCTTGCAGTACGGCAAAAAGACTTTAATTGTATCATAAATTTTATACTTTACTTTGTCCGGGTCACTGAGTTTTTCTCGTTTGACATTCTCTTTTCCCTTACCGTAAGTCAAATTGTATTTATCTTTCAGCTTCTTGCAGATTTTAATATTCCGCTTGTAATCATTGTTTACCGAAATCAATTTCAAGTCGTTGTCAATGCGGTTATAGACAATATGTAGGTGTTCATTATCCGTGTTATGGTGACGGACAATAATATATTGAGTGTTTTTAATACCCATTTCCTGCATATATTCTTTGGCTAATTGAAGCATAAAATCGTTAGTCATTCGCCCTTTATCTTCGGGCGAAAATGCAATCGGAATATGTCCGACCGGCTGTTTGATTTCTTTCCGATTGGAACGTTGAATAGTAAAACTCCGGATAATATCCTCTTTGCTTTCAGCCCAAACACCTTCCGCTTTGAGTAAGGTTGCGCTCTCGTGCATTACATAAGAGACGCAACCTTTAAACGATTTTCCCTTGATATTTTTAGCTATCATGCAACATCTTTTTTATTTCGTCGATAAATTTTATCATTTCCATTGCGACTTTGGGATATCCTGAACCATTTGCCAATCGGGCAAGCTGATTCAGATTGTTTGCCATTCCTGAAATCTTACGCATTCGGTCTAATTCTTCAATTGTATATCGTGATTTAATACTTCCTTTGAGCGTCATTTCACGAGCGTACTGCGTCGCTTTCATTCCCAAATTCTCTGCTTTTTCTTTCACCGAAAGAAAATCCTTTTCGGTTAGTTTCAGATTAATCGAGTAATTCAGCTTTGCTTTTTCTTTTGCAGGACGACCTCGTTTCGTGGTATTTTCTTCCATTTTATTTTCCATAACATTTACATTTAGGGTTATGGAAATCTGTTTTTTGGCAAGCCGAAACGGAAGCGACCATCGGGAGATGAAGTTGAGGTTTGCCCGACAGTTCGACAGTTTTGCGACCATCGAGAGCAAAAATATCGGACTGTCGAGTGACCTCAAAACCTGCGACCAACGTGAGCAGGTTTTGAAGCGGAAGATAAATTCAAGGGACGCCGGATTTATATTGCGCGTGGTCACAGCCCCGCAGGGCAAGGTATGCACGAGAGGAACACGAATGAGCCTGCGAATTTCGGGTTACCCGTGCGATTACCTTGCTCCTTTGACGACGAACAAAAAATAAAGAGGCGGGCGTCTCTTTGTTTTTTCGTTCTTCGGCAACGTTTACGGCTAAAGCCGGACTTACAGGCTTAATGCCTGTGTTTGCTCTTCATGGGTATGAAGAGCCGTTTGATAGAGTAATAATTGGTAATGTTCTCATTATTATGATTTTAATATATATCCAACATGGATATACACAACAAATGTAAATCATATTTCTGACAGTTATATCGTTAATCTACTTATGCATACGTCTTTGCTTTCGGTTGCATTTATTTGCTGCCAATATTGTTAGGTTGAGTGACTTTGGTTACTTGTATTTGTAATACTACTGATATTGTTGGATTATGATTATCTTTGTGGTATGTATGAATATGACGAGAATATTGTAGAGCTATATATACCTGATGAATTCAGTCTGGTACAGCAAACGTTAAACGCTTTTGTAAAGGTTAATTATGAAACCGCCCGCAATGTAGAGATAAATATAAAAACC
>Ga0123354_10006631_pt1 | contig 17248 bp, 8 predicted proteins | sample TergutLab28metaG_2_FD_97872 | JGI IMG/M metagenome (GOLD analysis project Ga0123354, IMG submission 97872) | Labiotermes labralis P4 segment gut microbial communities from Petit-Saut dam, French Guiana - Lab288 P4 | ecosystem: Host-associated > Arthropoda: Insects > Digestive system > Gut ...
AACCCCTGGGAAAGATTTGCGGGAACACACGGGGGGGGGAGCCCAGCCAGCCCGACCGGGGTGGCAAAAGAAAACCCCCCCCCCCCCCTCTTCTTCGAATCAAATCCTCTGTCGCCCATCCTGCAGACGGTCACCATACTGTCTGAGCCATCCCTATTCATAACTGCGTGTCTGCATAAAAAGTTACAACATAACATACATGTTTTTCTACCTGACAATGACTCATAAAGTATGTACACTTTTCCTTCGACGATATTTACATATTCATTTACAACGTCGTAACTGTACCGACGGCTGAAAAGAATACCTTCACTGACGTCTGATGTCTTAACTTACAGGTGGCACCATTGATGTCTTTGAATATTAAACAAGTTCCATACACCTTAATTTGCTGTACCTGCACTCAAAACGAAGGAGGAAAACAAACCACTTTTGTTTCTCCATATTTTCTGTTTAACTCGCTCAACAGCGGTGGGCAGGATGTGAACTGCCCTCACCAGAGAACACACAAAAGTCTTGATTGTAATAGCGACACACCAAATATGTGCACCCTCTTATGGATTTTTGTTGAGCAATAAAATTTAAAAATCAAATATTTTATACCAATACTAGTACATGGTATTTTTTAGAGTCATCACCGAGAGAACTTCAAACATCACATTTAAAGGCTAGCCGGGGATTTGGCATGCAAATACGAAATACATTTACTAGCTGAGTTACATTATTACATCTCCCAAGCATGTGTCTGCTAACATCGCGTTTTTCCAGTACGCATCCACAGTGTAAATATTATTATATTAAATTATATTTCCTATAATAAGTTGTCTCTGTCTCTATTTACATTGTACAGTACAATGTGAAACAAGAACCAACAAAATATACTTAATTCCACTGATGTATTTTTATTGTAATATTTTCATCTACATGTTTCGGTCGGTAATCCGGCTATTTTCAGGGTGACATTTCTCTCTATTATTTTTATAGTAAAACCAACTAGATGCACCAATGTATTAAATTTATTTTATTTTGGAATTACACTCTACATGTTTCGGTCTTTCCGCCCATCATCAGGAGTTCAAGACTGTACATAGAGCAACAGGCATTTGTCAAACAGAAACTGCTGTCTGCTTGCTTCGTTAAATAGATACTGCTGTCTGCTTGCTAACAAGCAGCAAGCAGACAGCAGTTTCTGTTTGACAAATGTCTGTTGCTGTATGTACAGTCTTGAACTCCTGATGATGGGCGGAAAGACCGTCCGAAACATGTAGAGTGTCATTCCAAAATAAAATAAATTTGATACTTTGGTGCATCTAGTTGGTTTTACTATAGAAATAATATTATGATGCACGGCCCTTTGAACGTCAAATTTGGTGACATTTCAGTTACATGAATGCTGTGTGATAAAATGTGCCAAATTACTCCACAATGTTGAAATTCATATGAATATTGATTAGAATTTTCTGCAGAATAATAGTATAAAATGATGTTAAGTAGCATAAAATAAAACATATTTATATATCGTACGAATTTCAATACTGTGGGGTAATTTGACACATTTTATGGTACTGTATTCTAGTAACAGAAATGTAACCCTGAAAATGACAGGATTACCGACCTAAACCTGTAGGTGCAAAATATCACAATAAACATACATCATTGGAATTAAGTATATTTTTTTCGTTCTTGATACACATTATTCAAATTAACGAACGGAATGTTGCATGTATTAAAATTCTACAGTAAATTTATACAACTTGTGTTCAATTTTTTTTTTCGTTCCAGCAAACAATAAGCCCGTTACGTTCAAAACGAAAATAGAAGGTCATGTAAGGCCTTCGTTGTCACTGTCCGAACATCTAAAAAATTATTAAACAGTCTCTACAAACTTGAGCTGTTTTCGCTTTGCTATGTCCTGCCAATTAGAGGGTCGCCAACAAGCACAACCAATACACACCCACACGATTCTGATCCTGTCAACGACTGCCTACACCCGTGGCTCCGTATCCACTCTCGGTGAATGTCAATAGTGAGATCATTTTCACGTGTGTGCTGTAGTAACCCTGGCTGAATGGACCTTTATCGGCACACGTCAATTTCAGATAAACACACAATGAGTGTCCCGTCATTACATCAAAAATCTTACACAAACACGCACAATTTCTATTATGGGCACACCTAACCTTCTAAAATGTAGTGGTAGTGTGTAGGTGTTAATTTAAGTAACCATGCGTTCTGCCACAAGGTGTATTTATGCACCTTCTTATGCAGCATTAACAAATGTGTTTATCGAACTTTCTAATACAGAAGAACTCTATTCTCTGACAGATGCGAACTGAATTTTTTTATATAATTTAGAATTTTGCCAGTCCTCTAACGGTTAATAGTGTCAAAAACATCACCATCGTCTTTAAGAAGTATTCAGAACTTCTTCAAATGATTTCACTCAGACATAAACCTTCGTAAGTATACAGAGCAGCAAGCCCATAAAGAAGGCCTCTTCCATTTGTAAATTTCTTCTTTGTAAGCGAGTATATGATATTGTTTACATGATATCACTGCCTTATCTAGTAAGATACATCAATGTTTGTACTGAGTTTTTACATTTTGGCCACCACAGCTCAGTCAGTATTGCAACTCGCTATAAGATAGACTCCCCCCACCCCTTCTGGGAAAAATATTTTCATTTCTGCATATCCATGCACACCGGCGCTGGGGCCCACTCAGCCTCATCCACAATAGATACCGGGGCTCTTAGCCGGGAGTAAAGCAGCCGGAGCTTCGCGTTGACCACCTACCCCCATATAGACCCGATAAGAATGAGTGCAGTTATACTTCTACTCCCCTGCTGTGCGCCCTGTGCCATGTTATGGGGCGATATTTAGCTTTAAGTTATTTTGACGAAGCCACGGACTGGGCGGCCAGAGAATAGCGGGTGCGATTCCCAGAAGAGAAGGGGCGTCCGTTTCTCCACAGCAGCCACACCGGTTCTAACCGTTGCCGCTTAGGTTCAGTGTTCTTCTTGGCACCCTGTTCTCAGACAACAACAAAATCAAAGAACTCTGCTTGTAATAGACATTCTGAGATTCCCCTTCGATTTAATCCTCATTAACTTGCTCAACACTTCTGATTTTTTCCTGGTAGGTCTCAAGTTCACTCCTTCGTCCCAAGACCGGTTATCCTGCCAGACTTTTTGTAGCTAACATGAGTCCGTCTAGCCAATGCAGCCGGCATTGTGACTAAGCTACAGGCTGGACGTCAGAGGAATCGTGTTTGGATCCGCGGCAGCAGATATTTCTCAATTCCTCGGAGCGTCCAGACCAACGTAGAATTTCGCACAGCCTCCTACCAAATGCACGATGTACACCAGGGAATATTTCTCTGAGAATACACCGGCCGGAACGTGAAGCTGACAATTCCATCCATCTATGAGTGTGCCGTCACATGTAATGTCTTAAATACCTCACAGGTCAGCCAGGGCCAACTGTGCAACATGAAGATGCATACTGAGACCACGGAAAGAAGTATGGTGGATCGACCTTCTCCACCTCTCCGTATAGGTCTCACGCTTCTCCTCCAACTTACGTGTACCCAATATTCCCCCTCAGAAGACGTAAACAGCTGCTGGAAAACCTTAAGTAAACGATAAGATATTGGCTATTGAAAGGGGGAGCACTAAATCGCTCTTCCTGGATCACTCACTTTGAGAGAGTCGATGGGCCTGCTGTAAGACAGATTATGTGGTTATGACGATGATGATTATTCCTCTGCACTCGTCTGTCCATTCTGTTCACATGAACGACAATGATGACAGCTTTCTTTAGTGAAGCACTTGGAGCCGCCTGATAAAGACTAGGGTATTTGTGGGGGAATATATCAATAAGCAGAGAGAGAGAGAGAAGCGTCAGGGGCCGTCACATCCAGATTCGACAAGAACTGCTAAATGATTCCTAACCACAATTAATTTTTTGTTCTATAGCGCAACAGCCCAAATCGGGCCTAGGCCGCCGCCTCATTTTTTAGATTTCTAGATCACACCAAATTAGACACACATACATACACACACCCGGTAGGGCTCCTCTGAACGAGTTACCAACCGGTCGCAATGGCCGCTACCTGACACAACACACAACACACACAAGACACGAACATCAATGTACTCAGCTGGATCCGAACCTTTGATCCCAACAGTCAAACGGCTGCAGATCAACGCCTCAGACCGCACGACCACAGAGATCGGCCTGTCATTATATTAGTCAACACTATGTAGTTTGGGAAACTGATAGCATCGTTAAACAAACCAAGAATGTCAATTGCTGCAGGGGAATCTGACATGTTAGTTGAAGCTGATATGCATTTACAGCTGCCCGTCCACTCGATTCATTCCACCACCCACACGTTTATTGACCGCCCTACATACCCGAGGACACCATATGAACTAACCTCCATTCATATTCACCGATGTTATGATACCCAAGGTAAAAGACACGGCGCTGAAGCCCAGCATTGGAAGCCATCCAGCAACATGCGAACAACCGAAAGCGAAGCTTGTTTTATGACATAAGACATCAAACCCGATTATGTCGTCGGAAAACCTGTTTGTCGAACGTAGAGCCAGTAATAAAGAGTTGACAGTTAAAACTTGTCTTGATAGCTCTGTAAGACAGCATTGACTCTTACAGGTCACTTCCCGAGCGCCTCACGATATCCGAGAACTGAAACTAGAATCAACCCCGCAATGATGTGTCCATTATTAGGCGTTCTTTTGACTAGCGACGCTTAGGCGTAACCAGAATTTTTCTCTGGTGAGGGCTGACTCTAAGGCTCTATATAATTTATAATTGGTTTTTAAAATTGTGTTATGAAAATCAGGTCCAAATCTCCGAGCCTACTTCTAGTTAGGGTACATGTAAAATTAAAACTGAAAAACAAAGAAAAATCTAGGTTTTCCTAAATTTTTATCGTGTATTTCAGTATTCCAATGTATTCCAAAGTCGGTCCCAGTGGCCGCGCGGTCTAAGGCGTAGGTCTGCGGCTGCTCGCCTTCTGAAATTGTGGGTTCGAATGCCACCGGGGGCATGGATGTCTGTCTGTTGAACGGTGTTGTGAGTTGTCAAGTATAGGTCTCTGCGACGAGCTGATCCCGCGTCCAGAGGAGTCCTACCGACTGTGGTGTGACGTTGTGTGTGATCTTGAAACCTTGTGAATGAGGAGGCCATGGCCCACTGGGGGCTGTTGCACCAAATAAAATAAAATGTATTCCAATAAATTCCAAATAAGCCGAGTTCATTGGCTGATTTACCCTGAAGAGTAAATCACGTTAATCCTTTGATATCATCATGTCTTTAATATATGTGTTTTTTTAAATTTCGCTTGGGAAGAGGGGACTGCAGGCCGGCAGTTCCCTCCCTTGGGTACATCAATGAGTGACATGACCGGATTTTGTTTATTTATGCTTCATTTTATGACGTTCTCAAAGTTTCGACCGCGTGGTATCGAATTACCGGACGACGGGTGAATCACGAACTGATTAGTGTTCACAGAGAAGCGGCCGTGTCAAAATGAAGTTATTATCTCCATAACTGACTAAAAGGATTCACGGATAATCCCATTCAGGATAGCCTTTATCCCATCCGGGATTCGATCCAATCACTTCCCCAGTAAAACTCAGAAGCAACACCGCTTCAGCCAAATTAGTCGGCAGGTGAGTCAAATTTATAAAGTACACACGAAATAACAGGCGAAAATTAATTAATTCCAGTGACTTTGAAGCTTAAAGTGTTGCACACAACAAAACACGCTAATTCTACTTTGACCCTTTAATGTAGATTAATGGCGCAGTTTCAACTGCAGTAAGTATATCGCGTGAGAAGTTACATGCTCGTAATAGAGACGGAAGTTAGGATCAATTTCTTCCCCATTTGAAATTTGGGATTACTATGGAAATGAAAACACAGATTGTAGTCTTGTAGGTTCTGACACCGTGTAGACTCATATGTGGTTACCGAAATTTTGGAGGAATATATTGCCTGCATCTTCAGATTATAAGAGCAAATCTTATTTTACTCCGACACGTATGTCTGAAGTGATCAAAACGCGCTCTGCTATGAAACGTCTGTAAAGCTAAATGTAATGTAAAGCAGTAAAATTGAATGTTTTGTTGACCTGCATCGTGATAAATCCGTATAATATGAACCAACAAGATGCACTATTTTCCATTAAGTTATTTCAATGATAAGCCTCGACATGTTTCGAGCAGGCTTGTTGCTCATCATCAGGAGGTTCAACTCTGTATAAACAGCAATTGGTATAGTCATGCGTTGTGTTGACTGGCTGCTGCAGCAGCATGACTATACCATTTGCTGTTTATACAGAGTTGACCCTCCTGATGATGAGCAGCAAGCCTGCTCGAAACATGTAGAGGCTTATTATTGAAATAACTTAATAGAAAATAGTGCATCTTGTTGGTTCATATTATATATGTAAATTTGTCACATTGCGCGCACCGAAAGCATGTGGGGAAGTACGCAATCTTAACCTGGATACACTATATTAGATGGAAGTCAGTGGTAGTTTTAAGCTCCGGCCACGTTAACCTAAAGGATACGTCACTGTTTACCTACTGGATACGAACAATGTTGGTTGGGCTCCAAAATCGGTTTGACGTTCTGAAGGACTGTTGCCCCTGCCTGGTATCGAACTATGATTCCTCCGAATCGTCCAGTCCGTAGCCTAGTCACTAAAGCGACTACGTTAGACTGACTCGGAGCATAAGTGTTTCCTATTTGGCTGCTTGAGTGGATGTTTATAGAAAAGTGGCCCAACTTGTGGTTTTTAACTCACAGCTCTGCCAGTTACCCCACTCCTTGGCTCGGACGCGTAGGGAAATGACCTGATACCAGAGTCGCAGGAAGTTTCCCATACAACACATTTATAATGAGGTAACAGTAAATGTTAGTGCCAGCTCAACAGGCAAGATTCCAGGCAGATTGCAGGATTACAGACTTCCGACTTGTATGAGTGATGAAATGACATGAAGGATGGGAAATGATAAAACCCTAAAACTGGTTCTTAAGAATGTTAATTAGAATAGCCAAGTCCCGAACTCTTATTGATTCGGTAAGAGGACTGCCTGAAAATTATATGAGCTGAACTGAGATTTAAATGTCTACAAAATTTATGACGCGAAACACCCTGCCTTTGTACCCAGAAGTAATCAATTGTAATAGGAGGAGGATGTCAGGTGAACAGACTGCAGCAGTCCACAACTACTGGTTCTAGCCTCTACGGACCGCCACATTCCATCTCTCATATACACTGCATCTTCATTACCTTCTCACATAGCCTCCTTCTTCAAGTATTTCTCATCTTACATACCATACAACCTCCTACAGCATTCACTTAACTTGTAAACCACACAAGCTCTTTATCAACTACTTCCCGTCTTACACATCACATCAGACAACCTCCCTTCTTCAGTTACTGCCCGCCTTACACATCACATCACCTCCCTTTTTCAGCTATTTCCCGCCTTACACATTACATCACCTCACTTTTTCAGCTATTTCCCTTCTTACACATTATATCACCTCACTTTTTCAGCTATTTCCCGTCTTACACATCATATCACCTCCCTTTTTCAGCTATTTCCCGTCTTACACATCACATAACCTCCCTTTTTCAGCTATTTTCCGCCTTACACATCACATCACCTCACTTTTTCAGCTATTTCCCGCCTTACACATTACATCACCTCACTTTTTCAGCTATTTCCCTTATTACAAATCATATCACCTCACTTTTTCAGCTTTTTCCCGTCTTACACAACACATTACCTCTCTTTTTCACCTATTTTCCGCCTTACACATCACATCACCTCACTTTTTCAGCTATTCCCTTCTTACACATCATATCACCTCCCTTCTCCAGCTATTTCCCGTCTTACACATAACATCACCTCCCTTTTTCAGCTATTTCTCGTCTTGCACATCACATTATCTCCCTTTTTCACCTATTTTCCGCCTTATACATCACATCACCTCACTTTTTCAGCTACTTCCCGCCTTACACATCATATCACCTCCCTTTTTCAGTTATTACCCGTCTTACACATCACCTCCCTTTTTCAGCTATTTCCCGTCTTGCACATCACATTACCTCCCTTTTTCACCTATTTTCCGCCTTACACATCACATCACCTCACTTTTTCAGCTACTTCCCGCCTTACACATCTCATCACCTCCCTTTTCCAGCTATTTCCCGTCTTGCACATCACATCACCTCCCTTCTTCAGCTATTTCCCGCCTTACACAGCATCTCACCTCCTCTTTCATTCATTTCCAATCTGATACACCAGACAACCTCCTTCTCCAGTTATTTCCCTTCTTATACGACACTACGTAACACCCTTCTTCGGTAGTTTTCCCTCTTACACGACCCGACTCAGTACCCAACTTACCTATGACACTAATCCTGTTCGCAATTTCCCATACGCCCTTCAGTCCCCATTCCAAGCTCATGAAGACATCATCATTATTGAATCACAGCCCATGTTAAGGTTCTTAAAGAATAAAACATACTTACGTAAACATACATTACTACATGCAAACACACTGTAAAAATATGCATGTATGTACATACAAGTTTTATTACATGCACACTCTAGTGAATATACATACATACATACAGCAATACAGGTACAGAATAAACCGAGAGGCAATAAGAACTGAGTAATTTTAGGAAATAAATTCACAGAGTGCATTGATCTGAGATGATATGTCACTGAAGCATAAAATTACGCATTTCGGTACTTGTACTGCCTGCTTAGAACTCTGCCACAAAATGAAGTCCTCTTTTATGGTTTCTAGCAAAAACAGAACCCTCGGCAAGGATACGTTCACTATGCCGGATAATGTGGTTCCACATGCCGACAAATGCAGTTACGATATTATGTACATTTAGAGTGTGTGTATTAACAGAGTGGTTGGAATGTGGGGAATTGGAAAGCTGTTAAGATGTAAGACGACAACCGCACGGTTCATCAACTGCATTTCCCTCCTTGGAGCCTATCGGATTGTCAAGAAATTTCTGGTTTTTATATAAATTAAATATTCAGTCTTTATTTTCGTTTCAACGGCAACTGTACTAGGACTGACATTAGGTCCTTTGGCGAAACACAGTTTATGTCAATACGCGTAACTTACAAGGGCGAAATCTGATTAAAGGCATCCGAATAAAGTGCCAACAAATTTGCTACAGATTTTTGCCTCTTTTCACATTTGCACAGTAGTTTCGAAAGACAGCTGCTAGTTAAGGAAATTCTGGCATTATAATCATGCTACCCGACACATGTGCAGTGTCCACAGAGGCCGTAATTAAATTATTGCAATAACAAGAGCGTTTTCATTTACTCTTCCTGCAAAAAGACACGATTATTAATACTCAATGTTCAACAGCGTGTGAAAACGGCAATATGCAAACAGGGTGGAGAAATTACAGAAGAGTTTCAAGGAAAATCTCACGAGCCTGGAGAGATCTATTCCTGATTTTCAAAGTAGCAATATATCAAGGAAGTTTAAGGACGTGGGGTTAACAATCAAACAATGAATTATCTATTTGGTACGAAAAGCAAGCCTTCGTAGAAATAACCCTGCTCCTCAGTCTAGCAATATAACGAAAGGGTATTGACCCTCTGCAGTGAGCCTCATATTATGTCTTATTATTCTTGTCAAGGTGTCCCATCTTGGCCAGTGACAGCAGAACGTGGCGGTTAGATCGGTCTACCCAACAGCTTATCTGCTCGCACAGTAGCAAGTCCGTTCCCAATGTGTAGCAGACAGTAATTGTAGGTACAACGTAATACTGAGGAACATTCTGATCTCTATAACTTGGACTCGTCTCAAATGGTAATGTTATTGAAACCGTTGGGGTAGCACTTTTGTAAATAAGCAATTGAATGTTATTGCTATTGTTATGAATTGAAATCACATTTCTTTGGAGAACTTATTATTTATACGTCTAGGATGGCTTTGTTCGTGTTAGACTCACCGTTCATACATTAACCTACAATTTTCAACCCGTCTAAATATTTTGTAACTGCTGGCTTACATGCAACATCTGTACGCACGGTAATAATCTCTGTACACACCAAACTTCACACTCCGAGATAAAAGTAAGGAATATTAAATACCATAGTGATATTTTCCTTAATTGTGGGTCCGGATAGCGCAGTGTGTATAGCGACTCGCTATGGGCTGGACGGTCCGGGGATCGAATCCCCGGACTTTCCGCACCCGTCCAGAACGGTACTGGGGCCCACTCAGCCTCCACTACAACGGGTAAGGAATCTCTTTTCCGACAGTACAGCGACCGGGGCGTTGTGTTGACCACCCACACCCCATCTAGCGCCGAGGTTAAAGAAAGAGTATAGTTATATCTCTACGCCCCTTCTGGGATTTTTGGCCTGTTTCATGGAAACTTTACCTCTGTATTCCTTTTTCATGCATCGCGTAAATCGTATGAGGAAAAATCGATAAAGACATTGGAACGGGACGTAACAACAGAAACAACTAAGAGGTAACTTTGTCACGTCACAACAGATGATTATTTCGTAATTACAATCAAGTATAAAATAACATACGATAAATAGTATGACTTGTGTATATTTGCCTTAATAATTCGTCACGCCGATCGCATCCTTTTGAAGCGACGATACATTAAATCGTCAAGTGCGTTTATTTTACTTATCCAGTCAACGGCGAGATACAATCGTAAGTGTTCGCAGGCCTTCGTACAGAGTCTGTCGGTTCAGTCGTATTGTCACTAAACTTCACATTGTTCGGCATATTTAGTAAATGTCCACAAAATGAAATGTCATGTAAATTCTTCCGATGATAGTCGAGGTGTTCCATGCGGGAAGACGGACGCACGTGATGAAGCTAATGATCGCTTCTCGCAATTGTTTTGCGGGAAGCACATGTAAACGAAAAATCAAGAAATCAAATTAATATTTTGTAATGTTATACTACCTGAGGCACCAAAATTATAATGAAATAAGCAATAAAAGCAATAAATATAAATTATTCTGACATAACTTCGTATAATCTGGTAAAAATATAACAACTTTTCGGAGGAAACATCGACAAATTTCCAACAAGCGTCACGTTTAGCTTCTCTTCAGTTACATTAGAGAATGAGTTATCCCGGATGACTAATTCTTATTTTTATCATGTCCATTCCCAGTTCTAGACAATGTTACGCAGTTGCATTAATCACAAGCTAAGTTATGCGTCAAGTCGATTCGCTGCATTTTTTGAATGCTTACAGTATACACAGACCATCAGGTTAGACACTGCAAGCAGGTCAACAAGATAACGTCCCACACCTAACGGGATCACCCGCAATTTGCGGCTCAGAATAATAGTTACAATAGCCATACACAACCACATGAGGGCAAGAAACTAACCATATGGTGATTATATTTTTTGTCGACAAAATAAAATGAGGTAGAAGAACTGCTTAGTCGCCAAAGTCAGACCTACATATTTGTATAAGCACAGCTATGAACACGGGATGACGATTTCATTTCTGGGTGAATAAGACATTGTCAAGGTTGGGGTCCTTGGACGCGATACCGTGCAACTTGGTGGCTATTTGTGCCAATGTCTTCTATGAATCTTTTGCCATCATCTTCAGGTTCTGTCTTCAACATAAACGTGGCCGGTTCCTCAGAAATGTTGGCAACTGTTAGCCAAACTATATGGCGTCACATTCCAGAAAATCGTAATCTTAGTTTTGACAGCTGTGAGAATACCAAATGTTATAAAATATACGTCGGGACCGCGGTAGCACAGTGGTTAAGGTGCTGTGCTACAAATCGGAAGGTCGCTGGTTCGATCCCAGCTGATGCCATTGGAATTTTTCATAGACATAAAATCCTTCGGATCGTACTATGGCCCTGGGGTCGACTCAGTCTCTAACAGAACTGAGTAGCAGGAGCATTTCCTATGGGTAAAGGCGGCCGGTGCGTAAGGCTGACCTTACCACCATCCTGTGCCGTTGTCATGCAATCGAGGAACCGTAACTTGCTGGAACCCTCTGGGCCACTCCAGGCTTGTAACGGGACTGCTTTACCTTTTATGAAATATACGTTATTATTCAAAGACTGCAGATAAAGGGGCGTAGATCTTAGGTCTTATAAATCGATTTATTATTTTGTTGACTGCAGTGAGTGCCGCTTGGAAATGCTGATATTTTTCTAAGTTAAGAACACCCTATAGACACTCACCGTCTTGTTTACATGTCAGCTATTTTATGAGAAATGTAATTGTACATGTTTCAACTCCTCGGTGCGTGTTACATGCCCATCCGATGTAACTCTCCGTAACTCTCTGACCCTATAATACTTGTGATGAGGAATAATGACGGCTTTTATATGAAGTAGTAATCTTATTTTGAGAAATGGTTCTCGATCTCTTTCATCTTGACTATTTTTGCGGCCATTTTATCAAGACAAAGGTTCCCACAACGATACAAGCAAAAAAAAGCTTTGCATTTCCCATGAAATGTGGTTTTACACTTGTGTATATTTTTGCTTCATATTAATTTCTAAGGGAATTTCTTTCTTTAGGTTGTCGTACCGGGTGTCTGTCAATTGGTATTCTTCTCGGTTATTTACACTGTGTGCAGTTATCATTTTGTTCGAAATGTCGGAACAAACTTATGATTCTACACGGAGTAATAACTCTGAAAACTATCATCCAATTAATGAAAGTTCTCATATCCTGGTCCTCAGCTGGCACCAAACCGACATTCGAACCCCACAGTTGGAGAAACACTGATGTAAAGGAAAGTTTTCATTACGAACTTTAGTCTCCAATTACAGGTCAGATAAAAATGAAGATGGCAGATATGAGTTTACTGAAAGACATCAAGGATTCTACAATGAGTGAACGTTAAAACAAAGAAGATATTAGGGAAAAACTGCGAATAGGAGACACATAACACAACTGTCCAACTCCTAAAACTTTCGGGTTAGGAGACGGAAAATTCTGGCAAATTCTCTCGCTTTATTTACCCGAAAAACTGTAAGGCATGTTGAAAGGTTTCACCGTGTGTTTCACTTTCTGCTATAACTCTTCTCTAAACAATTTTCTTTGTGACAAATATTTAGGGAGTCTTTCATGAGGTAAGCTCAAGGTGCCCAAAGGTCTTCACGAAAATGTTCCAATAATATTCGTGATTTGAACTGAAGTTATAATACTTCTACAGTTTCTTGTTAAACGTTTCAATATTAAATGCCACAACAATCTGGACCGTGGTTCTTGTCTTCTTTCACAACAGCAGACGGAAAGAGCAACTTTAAGGTGCAAGACGTAAGATCAAGAATGCTCCTAATCTTATTTAAGGAACAGAACTCTTGAAAAACAAAATCTAAGCTGCCCTATCGATATAAAACGAAGAACAGAAGTTGCTAAAGATATCACAGATAAGGCTAGAAGAGTTTTGACTCGTGCGAATGAAGATCTTAATCTTTAATCACAACATTGGTGATCAAGCAAGTCTCGCAAGACTACTCGATTACCGCAGGATCTCAGTCCGATCGGTTTCGGCTGCTTGGTCAATTGCCCACACAACAGGTGCCAAGAAGAACAACTAGTGGGGGTTCAGTGAGTACGCCATTGTCTGGTGGAACGCGGACGTCGTGTGATCGACAGAAGAACAATTCGAAAGACAAAAATAAAAACATGCTCCACACACGTAATAGAACATTAGTATGTTCTGTACACAGTTTCTGTTTATTTTGTTTCTTAGTAACATGTATGCTAGTGGCTTAGTAACATGTATGCTAGTGGCTTAGTAACATGTATGCTAGTGGCTTAGTAACATGTATGCTAGTGGCTTAGTAACATGTATGCTAGTGGCTTCTCGGCAAGAAGGGCTGGATTCAATCCTCGGACATTTCAAGTAAAATGGAACAATTTTCATTCAAATTTCTTCGACATTCCGCCGTCACAATTCCACCAACGCTCAGTTTTCTTTCGGACGGACAATGAACCCATCAGAAGAAGCCTCGGTTCGACGTTTTTTCACACCACCACAACAGAATGAGCAAAAATTCCATATCACTCATGCAACGGCAGTTTTTCATAACCCACACAATTTGTCAAACTGATATTCCCACATTACTAGACAGTTGGTTTACAAACACACCTTCTGTCAAAATGTTGTGTCCACAAATGATTGATTGTCCTTACATTCATACGAAAACAAAACATGTTTCTTTGTTGGCCTGTTGAGGTTTGGTCGAGTTTTTTTCTCTCTCCTTTAAATTTCCTGGACATAATACGCAATTAATAATTTGTGTTTGTCATACGATATTTGTAACACATCATGCATATTGCTACTTGGCAAGATGCTTGATGGAAAATGAATTTAAAAAAGATGTGGAAAAAGTAGTCGTGGCCTAATTTGGGGCAGTACCTCGGTATTTGTTTTTAGGTAACTTAGGTACCCTACCGCAATGCCGTGACAACATTGTCTGGTTGTATATCTATAGTTCAGTTCTGGTAACTAGAGACTTGGAATATATTTAAGGAACGGGTTGGCATTTTCCCGGTGGGGCTATATTACTTTGTGGCTAATATGTCCCCATACATTTCACTCATATTACACGCTACAGAAATATCTATCTGTCCTAGCGGCAGAAGTATTTGAGGCTGGTGTTTTTCACTGACATCCTGTGACGTAAAACACGTACCAGCCTCATAACCCGCGCCACCCTTTTCCTTCGCCATTCTCAAATCATAATCCAACAAGTTTCAAGATGCGGATATTGGACTGTAACTCGTCTTCCTGCGCATTACTTTTGCTGTTAGCAGTAATGTAACCTCTTCGTCTCTTGCCCTTCTTCTTTTTCACCTTTTACGGATTATTCTTTTAATCTGTCTTCTTTCGAAGTTATGATTTTTATACATTTCACGCCATTTTTATTGGTAATATACCTTTGCGTTTCTACACCTTCAGCCATGTTACTGGTGTATATTGAGCTACATAAACAAGGACGAATCCTCTTCTTGCAGCTGCGTAAAGTTGCAGCAGAGATATTCGATTGGTTATCCTACCGTCACAACCTTCATCGCAAGCCGTAAGAGTCAAGTCTGGTGTGAATTTTAGAAGTTGTTTCTTTGTTCTTATTTTATTCTTCTAGAATGCGAATCAAATATATTGCTACAGTCATCAAGGGCAAATGAACTCTTAACAACCTTGAAGAGATGACTTCTGACGCCAGAGTCTCTCCTTCCTTCTGTTTCAGTGTTAGCTTCTGCAAGCCACAACCCCAGTGGTTAATGACGGTGTATTCTTTGCGGTTTTTCGTGTCTTTATTGACACATCTCCCACAGAACAATAGTTTCATCCCTGAGAAATTTACTTCTGCAATACATCACAACTAACTTTCTTGTAATAAAATATGTAAGGTCATTCTTGTGCTTAATTACACACAAAGGCAAAACGCACAGCAAGTGGCGGTATGCAGGTGCATTAACTGTGGTCAGCATCCAGCCCCGGCCGTTTTATGTCCGATGTCCACAGGGCAGTGCTCCAAGTCTTCTTGACTAATGTTATTTAAAGGACCGTGAAAACAATGCAGGCATTTTGGTACATGTAATTTCCTGACTTTGGTTTAGTGTAATGTAATTTATGTTATCAGTCAGATAGTTGTCTTGTGTGTATTTTCGTAGTTGTCTTGTGTATATTGTTGTCATCTTATGTGTATCTGCTGTACTATGTGTGTATTGCTGTTTTTACTTTAGATGCTGGACTGCTGGGTAGAAGTCAGTATTCGGAAGGTCCTGCGACCGACCACCTCGACACAGGTTTTTCTTGTCTAGAAGCAAATGCTGAGATGGTTCCCGAGATTCTAAGCTGCCACTACATTTTCTCAAGTAACCCTACCGACTTACATATATTAGTAACCAATTTCATATTTTGTATATATGTAAAACAACCACTGCCACCGGGTGACAACCCAATTGCACTTAACAAATATTATTATTATTATTATTATTATCATTATAACATCATCATCATCTCCTTTATGCGGGGTATTTATGCTTATACTCTTGAGACAAACTATGTCCCTAGGAAATACAATGTTGCAGCTATTCTGCTGTTACTATTCATGGTGCTTATATCGTTAGTTTCGGTGTTGAATCTATTGTATTTTTACATTAGTAACCATTATTATTATTATTATTATTTAAATTTTGGTTGTAGTAACAAGTAGGAAGCAAATGTGGCGACACTGAACAAAAGCAGTTGTATGACAGCCTGAATTCCCATGTTCACCTACACTGAAGGCATGTCAAAACGTATATTTCAGATGGCAGCACCACTCTTCTTTCGATATCCGGTCAGATATAGTAAATATGTTAGAGGCTTTTAATTACAGGTCACTTTAAAAAATGTCAAGTTTACCAGTCAAGCGAGCTCAAGCGGTAACACAGACTTCTATTTGGGAAGGCCTCGGTTCGATTGCCAGTCAGAATACCGACTATCCTCATTGAGCATCCTTGTGAATTCTTTTCATTTCAACCAGGCAAATCTAAGATAGTGCAGGTTGTTCAGGGGCTCGTGTGCTCTGAGCAGGCGTGGCTAACAGTGTGCTCCCATCACCCGCCAGTCCACATCGTATGGTATGATGCTGACTAAGCGGTGAGAGTGGATCGCTGCTAGCCATGCCCGATAAGAGGTTAGATTCAATGAAGGACAAGGACCTCAAATTATTCTACGACCACTTCCTTCCACGTCTTTTACAATACGTTGCTCGTTAATCATCTCAAACAAACTGATGTTTCTTCCTACAGTTTAATAATTATGCGGGCATATATTGGGGGTTTTTTTTTAAGATTTTATGCTTCAAATTCAATCAATAGCAACAATATTCGGAATAAATGTCTGCTGATTTAATCCATTTGTACAGGTCAAAGTAACAGTGAGCCCATACCGCGCCATGGAGGCACTGAAGGGGAGCAGTTCTCCTCCTCCTTAACCTCAGGGACAGTTGGCAGTCGCCGGTTTACCCCACGCCTCCGACCGATTTACAGCGGTAAAGGGTCGCGATACCCATTGTACAGAATGTACAGAATGTACAGAATGTACAGAAGGCTGGGAGGGCCGCAAGGACTGTCGGTAAAGGGTCGCGATACCCATTGTACAGAATGTACAGAATGTACAGAATGTACAGAATGTA
>Ga0123354_10006632_pt1 | contig 17247 bp, 11 predicted proteins | sample TergutLab28metaG_2_FD_97872 | JGI IMG/M metagenome (GOLD analysis project Ga0123354, IMG submission 97872) | Labiotermes labralis P4 segment gut microbial communities from Petit-Saut dam, French Guiana - Lab288 P4 | ecosystem: Host-associated > Arthropoda: Insects > Digestive system > Gut ...
AAAAAAAAAAAACAGCCACATAAAACAGAAGGATAGCTAAACAGATTGAAAACATGGGATTTATTTTTACAGCACAAGACGAGACCGCGGAATGTCAACTGTAGTTGATGAAGTTGTACGCATTCTTCCAAAACTTCAAAAGTACTTACACTAAGATAGCAAATTTGCAAGATCTTGTTGGAAAAGATCAACACATTCTTTCAAAAAAATCCAACACCTATATTACTGCAACTTTAAAATGTACAGGTGCAGCTCTTTAATCATATAATCTGCAATTTCCCCACAATGTGGCTCTAGGCACCCCACCCCCCCAAAACTTATGGTATGTGGAAAATATCTCATATGAAGAAATGCACAAACCAAGATGTGAACTCTCCAATCATTAACATACCTTCAGTGAGTAATTTCCTTTATTTATATAACTGAACACAGAAAATGTGATGAAGAAAAAGGATAAGGAAATTAATCTTGGGTTAACAACTGTAACTCTCGATATATTAAAACATTTTTCACCCACGAAAATGGAACCTTCACGTCATCCTCCAATGAACCAAGAATTTTTGCCATTCTTCAATGGGTAAAAAACTGCCACATATGTAGCTAGTGGAGTACAGCGCATTTCAATGGTATTTTCTTCATTGCGTTTTAAAGGGAGGGGCTATAATGTTGGTCTTGCTTTTCAGCTTGAAGTTCTGCTCGCAAACACATCCCACTTCTTGTCTGTCACCACAAAGTAAACATCAAAATGCTCACTTTTCATATATGTCAGGTTCCATTAAAATGGTTTTATCAGGTCCACTGCCTTGAAGGGAGAATGCAACCAAACCAAAACTTGATGTAACTAATTAAGACGTTGTTTTGTGTGCATGCTCCATCTGGCAAAAGTACTGTCTAGTTTCCCACACACGCAGACACACACTAGGCCCCCTTATCCAGGCTGTTCCAGATGCCACAAAGAAATATCACAATTCCCACTCAATCCATGGACAATTTTTATGACTTCTTTCTAAACTCTGTTTTAAGATTAAAAGCACCAAAGAAAGATACACAATTTGATGTTATGTTCAAAACATAATAATTTTTTTGTATGAAGATCTGGTAACTATGTGACACATTAAGAGACAACCAACTGACAATATATTCATGGATTTTCAGGAAATGTGGGCAATGTGATAAACATCTGTGACAAACACAATCAATGCATCTTCAAGACCTCTAGTAATAAGTTAGTATTTCCATTTCCTGGACACAAGTCAACTGGAAATTTTTTATCTTGTCCCCAATTACACAGTGCGCAGGAAAGAAAAATATTATTTTACTGCTAGAATCTCCTTGGAAATTAATATTTCCAATGTGACTGTGTATCCAATTCTAGTTTTCTTCCCCAGGCTGTTGCAAGGTACAGGAGCCGCTGGCTGCTTGGTACTTAGTGTGGAGAGACTTAGCGATTTGCGTTCTTCAGCTGGTTGGACAGCCAGTCAAGTCCCTCATACAGGCCATCACCACTAGTGGCACACGTCGCTTGAATGTACCAGTTGCGGTTTCGCAGTGAATGCAGGCCCAGCTTGTCTGTAATTTCTGCTGCATTCATAGCGTTCGGCAGATCCTGACCAAAAGCAAAGAAAAAGGGCAATCCATACAGAATCAGTATGTTGAAATAAAAAATTGGACACATAATTTCAGTGTGGAAAGCTGTTTCAGTCCCGTCTTGAAACAAAGTTCACCATCACAGCAAAATATGGGAACACGGTCATCATCAAGAACAGCTTCCTCCACACATTCAAAACACATTTTACTAACATGTCTTTGTAACAATACACTTTCCTAACACCCTGCAGGTAACTGTGGTACAACACAAATAGGCAAGTATGGCACCAACTGTTTAACATCTGAGATGTTCTGAAGAACAAAATTTGCCCAAGATTACTGGCAACTGTGATGCGATTCGGTGCAGAATGGTATATACGAACTGATGTGTCAGAAGAACCTGCCTTTTCTATCTATGTGGTATCACATCCCGGCACACAGCGGTCTTCACTCTCATTGCCATGACCTTGCCTCTCAGAAAAGTTGACAGAATCTTCTACATGAGCAAAATAAAGGGACTACAAAATACCTATTGGTGAGTAAGCATTTGCAGTGATGATGGCATAGCATGCATATGGAATGTTTTAAATCTGTCCTCAGTATTTTAGACACGAGATGGAACTTCTTTACCAACACCAGTAAGTAAAATAAATATGATGCAACAGTTTAAAGCCCAGTGGTAAATACCTGTACCACCTGCCATAATATTAAGGAACGCTAAACTCTGACACTGATTGTAATTATGTAGTTTTGTGTAATTCAGAATAAACAGCCATTTTTGTTTCCTCTACAGCAGCATTTCCCAACTTTTTTTTTCCCCCACGTAGAAACCCCTGAAATAATTTTCCGTATCCTGAGGAACCCATGCCTTTGAAAACAAAAATAAAGCAAAGGGGTTGCTGGTAGCACATGGCGATCACTCCAGTACTGCAGACTGCTGAACAAAAATTCCCATGATATTTCCAGGAATATTTGGCATTTTTCATGGTATTTCAATATTTTTATATACTTCTTCTACAATTTCTTATGGAACCCCTAACAATTTTCAGCAGAGCCCTAGGGTTCTATGGAACCCTGCTGAAGAAACACTGTTCTAAGAGTAATAACAGGATACTATGCAGACTGTGTTGTCCATGATGCTAAACTGAATTCTGATATACAATATTGACAAAAAATGATACTCAAATTTTATGTTTCAACTTTTTCTATGTACAAACATTTTAGTCACATAATCACCGTTGATATGTGAAGCTGTTCATTACTCTATCACATTCAAGAACAAACATAATACAGCACAGACTGTATCTTCACCTAAAAATTGGGAATGTAAAATACACAGGCGCACTATGTATAAACAACAACCCAACTGCAGACACAGCATGGGTTAACTGTGTAACACTACCAAAGGCTAGAGCATTTCATAGATTATAATTTTTTTCCCTGTGGTGCTTCGACCCGATTCTGGGTCATGAACTCCCCTTGTGAGGCTTTGTGATCACACTCACTGGACACACCACACTTGGTAGGACTCCTCCAGATGAGTGATCAGTCCGATGCAGAGACCTCTACCTGACAATGCAACCCTCACAAGAGACGAACACCCCAACGGCACAAAGATTATAAATACAGGTAAAAAATACATAAATTTTTCTAGAGGGCAAACTGGGTGAAAAAGTCCACTAAATGTCAATGTGATGTCACATATTACTTTTAAAACTGATGGAAGCAATCTGATCCACAGCCATGTATTGTACCTGTACCTAAGAAAAGGATCATATATGAGCTTCCCCAGAAAAACAAAGCTGAACTCCACTGTTACAGTTACACCTTCAAATTCAGCAAAAACACTAACTCAGCAGTGCTTTCTTCTGGATATCCAAAAAAATCAAAGAGACACAACACCTTCCTCCTCTTCACAAACCTACCTGTTGGCAGGTCACTTGATGCAATGATTTCTCATGCCTTCTACTTCACTAATGAGAAGTTACACTACTGTCTGCTCCTAGTTCAATTATGCCTTGGGCATGACCTGTTATAATACTTTAGGTGGCGTACCTGTTTGTTTGCAAATATGAGTAGTACAGCGTCTCGCAGTTCATCTTCTGCCAACATTCTCATCAGCTCTTCCCTTGCCTCCCCAATACGCTCCCTGTCATTGCTGTCTACTACAAAGATCAACCCCTGCAAATTATTTCAAGTCTCATTACCACAAAAAGTAAAGCAACTAATTCACAGATGCAATCAACTTACATTTATAGTATTATGTTAAACAGAAGACAAAAGTTTACACATAAAGTTAACTGCGGTACGTAACTGACCCTATTATGCTCAAGTCATACACCAGAATGAATAATATTAAAGACATACTACATTCATTCAGTGACTAAATTTAAAACAACTTGGTACGAGATATGGATTGCCGACTTTTAGGATTATAAATAAAATAAGGTCAGTTTCACCTAGAAGAGACCAGGAAGGCCCAGACAGAGGGGGGGAGTAAAAGTATAGCCCTGGCTCCTTTACACCCAGGAAAGAGAACCCATAATACAGGAAACTGGATAGGCCTCAAGGCTGGTCTGGATGGGTGCTGACAATCTCAACCTCGTGGGGATTCAATCCCCCGGACCATTCAGCCTGTAGCCATTTTGCTATATTAAATATGCTGTAACAGCCCACAGTTTGTAAATACTCAGTCAAAACCTACAAATACATATACGATCAGGCAAAGCTTTTAGACTTTAATCAGCATTAGCTGAATACTCCCTGTTCAACTGAAAGTACTCATGCTTTCCTACATGGCCAAACAGAATATCAAAAAGCAATGATACGTAAGTCAACCAGGATAGCTCAGTAAGCATAATAATTGGGCTACAGACTGAACAACCCACGTATCATGGTTTTATTCCTGGCAAGGACTAAGGTTTTCCTCTTCTCCAAAGAGTCCAGACTGGCTCTGGGGCCAACCCAGCCTCCTAGTCAATGGTACATGATAAAGCACAACACTGCACAAACAACTGCTATGAAAGATCTGCGCACAACTTAAACAAGACTAACGCCACGCTTACTGTGGAGGGATATTTAGTACCAACACTTTTACATCCATGCTGGAACACTTGTCCCATCACAGCGACCAGATTAAGGCCTACAGCAAGTTTAAATGCATATCAGCAAACACTCAATTCGACAGAATCACTCAGATGAACATCTACTTCCAAACTGTAAAAAACATGGTCCCAACATTTAGCAATGGCTAGCTGTTACTTACACAATAAATTATAAAACCAAATAATTGTAATTTTAGTGCCTGATTGGAGGAATAGGGTGAGACTGAACCTCATTTTTATGTGCATCTCTTCCAAAGAAACAGCTACCTGGTCACTATCATTAGAGACAGTGCAAATAAGCAATGTTCCAATACATCCTTAAGGTACAGCATAACCAGGGAACAAGGAATACATCCAGTCAAGTTCTTGGTTTGAATTTCTCTTAGTGATGTCTGTATACAACTGACTTCCTCAGGAATCCATGCCCAAAATGATATTTCAAAGCAAAGTATCCTTACACGTTAGACAATGATGCCAATTAACACCAAAGCACAACAGACCCACTTCCCACTTGCATAATACAAAAGGAAAATAGTCCACTGGTGAAAATTAGTAGCTTTTACTTTTCTTTGAACCCTTTGGGGCCAGAATTAAATGTAATGTGTACTCAGCAAAAGCTGGGAATTTGAATGGATGCCATTACATTTCATGTTCTTGGCAATTTCATTATACAACTTCATGCACTTTAGCCACACAGTGAGCACTGACTGCAGCTGACTTTCAGTGCCAAAGGTTTAATCTTATCTTACATTCAGTTGACACTCCTAGTACAACCATCCAAACTAACAATAGAAATTTCATTACTATAAATAACTTCATCCTACACATTTTCTTGAAATAAATGAAAATATTCCTGGTGTTAGGTTTTCATGACCAGTACCTAATGAGTTAACTTCAGTATTTGTATGCTGAACTTGTCGCAGAATTTTGATGTGCATGTGGATTCAACAAAACTGAAGCACATTCATACACATTCCCCACAGTATCATGCCAGCCATCACCATTCAATACTACATCCCCACAATTTGAACTTTAAAGATGTATACTTGGTGTGCACTATCTTGCTACGTCTGTTACCCAACTCAACCCCTACCACAAGGTTATCGCAACATTCTATCGCCCTCCCTTACTCTGACCTCCAGATCTATACATCAGGCCAGGCCCGCACAACATATGACTTGCACGCCATACACAGTCCACTTGGACTCGATGTGTGGCCTGCGACAACTTTTGGATTTTCAAGTGAGACATCCCTGTTGTGTTGAATATACGATAAAATATAATATAAAATATATATAATATAGTCATACACAACTTTATATTTCATTAGATTATAATTGCAGCTACATGTTTCAGCCCAACTGTAGGTCCATCTTCAGACCTGTTCAAAGGTCAGCCTGAAGATGGCCCTATAATTGGGCCGAAACATGTACTGCAATTATAATCTAATATAATCCAATAAAACATAAAGTTGTGTATGACTATACTATATATATTTCATATTACATTTTAGATAACTGTTGAAAGTAATACTGATTTTAAAAAGAACAGTTTGAATTATTTGAAAGAAACATTCTTCTCTGACTAATGACCATTTTAAAACATTTTGACGACACCCACCTTCCCTGAATACAAGTCTGTTGCCAAAAAGTGGCACAGTATCTCTCATTAAATTTGCAAGGTGAACACAAAAGGCATGTATGTTTTCTTCAGAGGATTTTTTTCATGACTCATAATTAAAATTACAAATCCCATAAAATTATTCACTTTTTTTAATTAGAAGGACCCCCCCCCAAGGATGTACACCTGTAAACCAAAACCATTATCTATCATCTTGCCACTTTCTGAGTTGTGCCAACCTGCATCAGGCCATTACCTCCCCCTCAAAATGGTTACTGCAATGTATGTGAAAACAATGGTACAGCTTCAACATACAATACTACTAATTCCAAATGTGAAAATCACTAACATCAAAATACTTTGGCATAACTGTACTCTCTCACTCACACACACACACACAAATATACCCATTAATCCACGAGTCTGCCACAATGACAGCAAAATGTGAAGTCTTATACATACAAAATATATGAAGTATGCAAAATAAACAGAATTAATGCAACACAAACCAATGTAACATTTCATATACAGTATGAGTCATTAGCACCCCATCAAAAGAGAAACAGTGTGTATCTTAGTGGTAAACTGTTAAAAATCCTGCATACAGATCAATTTGTTTTAAAATGTCAAAGCATGGCCATCTGCTATTAAGAGATTTTTACAATAATCATAACAAATATGAAAAGAATAACAGAAAGAAATACAAGCAGGGGTTGTGAGAATTTACTGACACTTTGTAACGTTTCCGTTTGCCCAAGTCTAACATTACTAACCAGTTACTTGATTTCAAAACAAGTTTCCTCTAAATGATTACAAATGTTATCAAGTGTACACAGAGCAACACACCTAAGATACTCTAAGTCATCTCACAAAAAGACAAGTAGATAACAATGACGTGACAGTAATTGCCAGATGTACCCAAACATAATATGCACTACAATCTTTAATTTTTACCAAAATACCTAAGCAGGAGAAATTCAACTATGTGCATGATAAGACAACACCCCACTTCTCGGATGATAAGGCTGGAAACTAAAACCCAGTATCTAAGTACAGTACTTTCCCCACCATTTTTTAAAGGTACAAAAGAACAATGTGAACAAGAATTCAGTATTACTCATATGTAACATCGTAAGGGCAACCCAGTGTGTCATGTTACAGTCCTGATTTTGAATAAAAAGTGTTGAATTTTGAACACAGCATTTTAAAACACACTGAACAGTATTACGGTTTGTAATATTACGTGTTAACTTCTTGACAAACTTGCAATGCAAAAAAGAAAGTGACAATGAATGTGATGGGCCTCTGACAACTGGAAGAATGGAAATCTATGACTGAACAGATTTGAAGGATCTCTTCATTTTACTGGGTAAATTTGCCTGGGAACTTAATAATGTACCATGAAAAATCTCTTCCATAATATTATAAACTTACTAACCACAGCCTATTCAAACTGGATATACAGTGGCTTATCAAAATAAAAAAAGCATAATTAAGACTATTAAAAACTAACTTCACAGAGCATTCCTCACCAAGTTCAGGAATTTCATGCATTTAATGAAACCACCAAGGGTTTATTACCATGGTCATAACAGCCTGCCCCTAGCCCTGTACTGAGCCAGAAAAAACCCACAGCATGTTCTCTCACCCTGTTACCTAAAGATCCAATTAAATACCCAACCACCTGTGTCTAGGTCTTCCAAGTGATTATTTCCTTCTTCAGGTTTTGCCACCAGAGCCCTGGATTATGCAGTTCTTCCCTTCCACACGTGTGCCACATGCCCCACCCATTTCATTCTCATTGATCTGAATGTGTGGTAAAGCGTGAAAATTATGAAGCTCCTTGTTATATTATTTTTCCTATCTCCCATTACTTTTGCCCTGTTAGACCCAATTCTTGACCACCCTCAACATATGTTCTTCATTAATGTAAAAGACCATGTTTCACACCAATACCAAACTACAGACATAATTATAGTTCTGTATATTCTAATCTTCATGTTTGCAGACAGCAAACAAGAAGCCAAAGATTCGGTTCTTAATTTCTTCATGCATCCTTTCTTGATCCGTCAGTGCCATTCGCAGACATCTTAACACAAATGCCTATTAAAGAATTTACTAGCTATCTTTATGTTGTAATTTTGTTCCACTTTGTATTTATGACATGCATGCATAGTTCTCTTATCACTTATTTCTTGACCAACCTGCACACACACACACACACACACACACACACACAAAGTGTTATCTACCTTTGTCTGCACTGTGACATACTTTTACTACACCTTCAAACACGTACTCCATCTCTGGTTATTGAACAAAACTTGCCACTGTATACTCTCTGGATTGTAGAGTTACAAAACAAAGGGGGGAAAAAAATCATATGTCATTCTTAATGTTACCATGCAGGTGAGACAATGTGGTACTGTTACTACTGGTGGTTTGCAGAATTTTTAATAATTGGGAACTTGAAATTTCATTTATGGGCAATGTACAACTGTTGACACTCTCCCTACTCTGCCAGATGACATTTTACCAATATATGGGCGGAGGTTAAAATTGAACTGCCATCATGCTGTCAGTCAGTAACCATTATCCGGATAATTAAATACTGAAGGGAGTAGAGGTTGGCAGGTTACACTAGTGTCAGACAAAACTGCCCCCTTCGAAGAACTACCACTCATATGGCCAGGGATGCATACTACAGACCACAATTATAGTGCTAGCTCTTACAGCACCACTAATACAGAAAAGGAGAGATCCTCAGTAATATTTTGACTGATAACTTTCACAAATCTTTACCTGACATCTTCACATTCACCGTTTTGTATTTTTGTATACTTAAGGTGATACACTTAATTGAAAATTATCACATAAGTATAATCAATACATTAATGTTAGTCCTCAATATTTCACGAAACTTATACATTTGAGACTACACTAGAGCGGTGTTGCCAACAGGAGTAACACAAATCAGTCACAGTACCCCTAGATATCTATTTAAAAAATCACTCCCCAATGTGTTAGGCTCTGAGATTTCACTTTTGAGACAAACTCTGCTTATGGCTGCCAACAAACATTTAAGGCAAAAATTGTATCCCAGTAATGCTTGCTTTTCATGTTATCAGCATAGTTAGGTTCAGGCTTCATTTTATTCACAAAAACATAATGCAAACAAAATGTATTCCACCATGGTTATGTTCCGTGATTTAATTTTAGTGACAAACACCCAAGATACATGAACATGCCAAAAAAAACATGAAATCCATCAGTGTCAGGACTCTGAGATTTCATTTTGTCAAAAACTCAATTTACAGTTCCCAATATACATTTAAGACAAAATGCATTCCGCATGGTTGGACCTTCCCAATGCCAACAGGATGTGATTCTTGGATCTCATCTTACAAAAATCCTCTAAGGTTGACCTGAATGTGAGATACCTGTTTTAAATGTAACCACAATGACCAAAAACAAATGTTTGGCATTACAAGTTTCATTGAAGGGACAGAAGTCAAATTATGGTTGTTGGCATACATGTCAAAGAGGAACTGTAGTTGGTCATTCATACCATAACCAGATCAAGATTGTCTGGCTTCATGTTTAGATCTTACATACTCAAGCCACAGATCTCCAATCTATACTGTTCCAACTCATTACACGCACTGATACTGTGTAACACCAAACAATCTAATAACAAAGTACAAGCTTGCAGATAGAGAATATACAGACAGATATATAAAAGATGATTCCATTGCCTAAGCAATCTCAGCACCTAAAACTGCATCTATTATGTTAAATTATGTTAAAAATACATATTACTAACTTGTGTGTTCTGGAAGTAATGTCGCCACAATGGTCGAATTTTATCCTGACCACCCACGTCCCATACTGTAAAGCTGATGTTCTTGTACTCCACAGTTTCAACATTGAACCCTACAACATAACATGCAACTACATGTAACTCTTGCCACCAATAAATTTTCAAGCTATATAATTTAATACCCATTAACTTCATACAACCTGTATTGCAACATACTAAGACATCACTAATTTGGCACGCATAATTACTCCAAACCCCGGATCACACTGTAATTTAACATGATTCACAAATTTTTGATACTCATAATTTCATAATCATCAACTTACCAATAGTTGGAATTGTAGTAACTATTTCACCTAATTTCAGTTTATATAAAATTGTGGTCTTTCCTGCTGCATCTAATCCCACCATCAATATCCTCATCTCTTTCTTGCCAAATAGGCCTTTAAAGAGATTTGCAAAAACATTCCCCATGTTGGCAGTTTATTGTAACACAACACCTAGAAAAAAGAAACTGAAGTTAAGTAGTCATATGGAAAACTATTTTACTCTAAATATGGGCGACGGCGATTACGCTCCCAGGAATCCTACAACATACAGTTTACTGCGTCTACAGGCACGGGGTTAAACCCTATTGATTCATCAGTGGCATTGTCTGGATAAAATGAACTGCCGGTTGACGTCCAGTCTTTGAACATGAAGAAGTTCTGTAATACTTACAACTAGTAATAAATATGCAACAACATTCTCTTATCAGCAGTAATATAAGCAATTCAATGTTGAACAAACGTTTTAATTATACTTAAAATAACGGCAAGCTGTTCGTTTGTCACCTTTGATCTCCTCCCAACGTAAAGGAATGAGTCAAATTTAGAACCTAAAACTTTCAACACATACTTCAATAAAACATGCATTAATATCCAGTACTTTTAAACCTCATAAAACCCAGTGAAACTTACGTTCCGATATTAAAAAATGTAGATTTCTTCACCACACGCTAACACATTAACTACACTCTCCAACTTAATCCTATATGTCAAAATGGCGGACGTGGAAGAGGATTCGTTCCTCATGCCACGTATAGGGGTCCAACAATTGATGCCATTGGTAGAGCATGGTACACGTGATCACAGCATTTCGAAATGGTTATGACACCGTACAGGGTCACGTTCTGTGCGAGGTGGATTTACGTAATGATAAAAGGAGTACGTTCTTCAAACAGTTGCATTTATGTCGCTTTAAAATATGCGTTACTATTCTTCCAATAATATTAACAAAATAGGCGCATTCTTTTTTTTTACATGGGAATACCAACGAAAAGCCGAATGTTCATTTTCTTAGAACATGACTATTTTAACGCGTACTACATACGTCGCCACCACGCCGCCGTGCACCACGCTGTACATCACCAGAGCCGCATGACAAAGGGCGGGAATTTGAAGTTCAATTTCACATAATCCATAACAAAATCATAAATTTGGAAGTTGCACCTCTAAGTTCATCCGATTTTCTTTCCTAAATGTGGCACTGTATAAGGAACTGGAAAACATACTAAAGTGTAGTAGCTTGGTGAAGTTCCCCCCCCCCCTCTTCTTTTTGTAACACTTCAGTGTTCACAATTTTTCAATCTCTAACCAGGCCACACACCATACATTTTAACAGGTTTTACGTGGGTTAACGCAGCTATGGGGTGAAGATGGTCATACACACTACAATGCCATATCTAAAATCACCTCCTTTCCATAACCAAAACACAGTAGATACAGCAAAACACATAAATCATTGTAATGTGACAGTAAAATAAATAAATCTTTTGTAGTATTAGTGGTAGTAAAACCTACACACTAATCCATCAAATTCTTAAACACACAAAGCCATTGGTGATGGATCTTCATATTTGTAATTCATTATTTGCTTTAGAACCACACATAGACCACTTAATAAACTGAGTACCACTTGCTATGTAATTAGATCTGTTAAGCCCTATGTAAATACAAATGCTATTATTATGATTTACCATTCCCTTTTCCATGCTGTAATGACTTATTGAATAATATTTTGGGGAAATTCCTTCCATAGTATTCATGTATTTAGAATGCAGAAAAAGGCAACTAGGATTATTATGGGGCGTGGTAACAGAGAATCTAGTAGAAACTTGTTCAAAGAATTAAACATTTTATCATTCATGTCACAATATATACTTTCCTTACTTACATTTGTGTCAAATAATAGGGAACAGTATTTTGCAAATTCTGAAATACACAACATAAACACCAGGCACACTTCCAACCTACACCTACCTAGGGCACATTTGAACATTTACCAAAGAGGAGTTCATTATTCAGGTATTAAGATTTTCAATAGTCTTCCACGGGACATCAAAACATACATTGATAATCCAAGAATATTTAACCCTTTAAACACCCAGTTAAATCCCATCTGCCATTTGCTGGCATTATTAGGAGCTCACCATATTCTCCACGTTAGCAGGATAAGGGTTAAAAAGGCAGTAAAAAAATTTTTATACACAAACTCCTTCTACTCATTAAATGAATATTGTGATAGCATCAGAATTAACTTCTAAATATCTCTCATCACATAGTATTGTAATAATTGTATTAATATCCAATAATTTTTGGTATTCTTGCATTTATATGTTATTAGTGTTTTATTGTGATTTATTCTAAATATTATACACCATAGCTAATATAATTTTCCGCAGCTACATTACGATCAGAATGTTGCCTACTTAGATACAACCTGAGATTAAATGTATTGTATCTTACATCATGCATATTTGTAACCTTATTTCTGTATTGACAAGCTCCATATCCAACGGGTCACAACCCCTATGGATCAAATGAACACAAAATAAATTGAATTGAATATATTTTAATGAAACATATGCTTATACACATGTAGATCTAGCATAATTCTAGGTCATGGATGCTTCATTTAATAATATTCAGAAAACTTTATATATCCTTAGAAAATCATTGTTCATTGTTCAGATACTTTCAATATGTGGGGTCAAGAGGAGTCAGCCGGGCCGTACCAGGGTCACTGGGTTGTCGATGGGGGACACTGGTGGCCTGAAGGGGGCTCTAGCTATTCTCCAGGGGTGGTAGATGCGGAATATAGCCTCTCTCCACCCACGACCATCTGTGCGTGGTGAAGAGCCACATCCTACGAGTGGTGACCCTGTTGCGCAGAACACAGTGGATCTAAAGGAGTAAACCTTGAAAAAAAATCCCCAATCTTATGGTGTGAGTGCCGTGCCTAAGGGATGAATGACAGTGGGTGAGTTTGTCTTCAACGGCACCCTCTGGGATACCGGGTGACCTCCCAGATGTATTCAGCCTTGTCAAATACAGGAAATACAGGGGCTGTGCTTGTTGGACCAAATATTTCCCCAGATCCTATGGGATCAAGACTGAGAATAACTCAGGGTCCAAGGAGAGCTCCACAACAGGAGACTTCAGTAAAAACATTGAGAGTAATTCAGAGTTTAAGGAGAGCTCTGCAACAGGGGACTCCAGTAAGGATTCTAGGGAGGGCTCCAGTCAAGTGGAACTCCATTAGAAGGCAACTATACATAGTAACTTCGATATTTATACCTGGGTTCCTTCTTTTGGATCCGGAGTTTTTTCCTTGATTCTGTGGGACTGAGGTTGAGAGTAATTCAGAGTTTAGGGAGAGCTTCGCATTAGGGGACTCCAGTAAAGATTGTACAGAGGACTCAAGTCAGGTAGAACTCCAGTAGAAGTAATTTTGACATTATACCTGGGTTCCTTTTTCTGGACCTGGAGGTTTTCCCCTGATCATGTGGGATTGAGATTGGGAGTCATTCAGAGTTCAAGGAGAGCTCTGCAACAGGGGACTCTAGTAAGGATTTTATGGAGGGCTCCAGTTAAGTAGAACTCTGGTAGAAGGCAACTGTACATAGTAACTTTGCTGTTTATACCTGGCTTCTTTTTCTTTTGGACGTGGAGGTAATTAGGAATTAGGTATGGGGGGCCATCTGGAACTTTGTTGAAGGAACAGGGCTCCTTTTAACTTAATATAGAATATGGGGCACAAAGGGCTTGTCTTAAGGTCTAGGTGCATTGGGCCCGGAAGGGCTCGAACCCGATTGTTATTCTATTCCTTCAATATGTAGATGATCCATACTGAACATACAAGCTGGCAAAAGTTACCGCAAAAACCACAACACTGATGTAGAAAATGTATTGTGTGCAGCTTTCATATATCATTTTTTCTCTATGATTTTTATGACATTCATGACTTTGGCAACTGTGTACAAATTTACGCTCAAGATGTGCACAGAAACATGTTAATCTTAACGTTGTGTCATTTTTGACTGATTTTAACCAATGTTGGAAAGTTCCACTTAACTTTGGTACACCTCCACAATACAAAATTTGACAAAAATCTGCGAGGTCTCGAGTGCTTTCACGTGCACGAAAAGACAGAGAGGGGTTTTCCTTAACCGGTGGCCTAAAAAGCTGCAAATACACCTATAAACTAACAAAATAATGATCTCTTTGCCATATCCATTTAAACCTGTGTGTACAGACAGGCATTTAAATGACCTCATGTACAAAATATTCTAAACCAGTGTTTCTCAACCTTTGTGAGACTGCGACCCGGTAAATTCTTTTTCATAAGATGAGGGCCCGGTCCCAACAAATTTACTCGTAAATACCTTTCCATTTTTTTTTAAGTTCACACATTAAACTAACATAAGTATTAATAATTAATTATGACATAATCATAAAGAGTATTAGTACAGTTTTGTGTATGGTGTGGCATGTTGACAAATATAAAATTACATTTAAATTAGTTATCAATCACTGGACTAATGAAATCTTGTAGCATATTGTAGTTTCCTCAGGCCAGCATCCGGGTCTGAGTTTTTTGACACATTCATGAATATTTTTCTCCTCAGAATATTTCCACTATAAAACATTTATTCATGAAAATTGCTTAGAAAACTAAAACGACAAATTCCAGGAGAACCTCTTGTGGCCCGATATAATTGATGCCAGGGTCTGGTACCGGGCCACGGTCCGGTGGTTGAGAAACACTGTTGTAAACTAATGCAAATGTAATGATTACATGTAATGATTACATGTAATGTCATGCATCTTTTGGCAAAATTATGAAGTGCCAGAGAATAAGTACAATGTTCAAGAACTTGTAACAGCTGACATGTTGTGGGGTATGTGTTCTCCAACATCGTAATCCAGGGTGACAAAACAAAAAGGAATTGTACCATGACAGTGAAAAATGCTTCAAGTATTTATTATTATTTATGACAAAACATCACAATGCAGTTAAGATAGCCATTCCTATAGTAAAACCAACTAGATGCACCAGTGTATCAAATTTATTCACCTTTAGAACAACACTCTACATGTTTCAGACTTTCCGTCCATGATCAGGCGTTCAAGACTGTACATACAGCAACAAGCAATTGTCAAACAGACACTTTTGTCTGCTTGCTAGTGGGTACCCGCTAGCAAACAGAGAGCAGTATCTGTCTGACAAATGCCTGTTGCTGTATGTACAGTCTTGAACTCCTGATGATTGACAGACCAAAACATGCAGAGTGTCCTTCTAAAGTGAATAAATTCGATACACTGGTACATCTAATTGGTTTTACTATAGGAATAGCATTGTGATGCACAGCCCTGTGAACATCAAATTTGAGACAGCCAATTTGTAAACTTCTAAATTACTGACTAAATTTCTTGTTGTGGGAAATATTCTCCCCAGCGCTGTAGCCTAGGATGCTAGGGTGACTAGAAGTTGGTGATAGTGGTGGGGGGACAACACTCTACCATGACAGGCATAATGCTTCAAATATTTGTTATTTATAAAAATATCTCAAAGTGACAAAATATCACAACGCAACTGAGATAACCTACTTCTTCTAAACTTCAAAATTAGTGATAAAAGTTATATATATATAAGTACGCATACCGGTGCTAATAATGAGCATGGGACAATGTTTATTCTGTTTTATGCTTGTCTGAAAAATCAGGAGGCACTCTAAAAAAAATACAATCCATTAAAAGGGGGTCACCCTCATGTTGTGTTGATTTCCATAATGAAAAAACTCTCAATTCATATCTTCCTCACACTGTCTTCTGATAACTGCAGAATTCGGTCGATTTACCTACTTTATAGTCAATGACAATAAATCATTTGTTTCTTTTCCAATTAATAGACAAAACACCTGCATTCCCCTCTTTCCAATCTTTCAGAAATTTTTGGAGCCCTTATGAAATGAATATAACAATTTTCTTCATAAGATTATATCCACCACCAAACTGCATTTAAGGACTACTAGAAAATAGTACTCATATATCTAAATTTACAATTATGCTTACTTACATGCTGAAACCATTCTTGTGCCCAAGTTGGGAGTTTTTCTGTGTTGTTCTAGGATTATAGAGGTATGATGAAATTATACATTAATGATAATATTCATGAACCTGTATTTAGCATTCAATAATAAATAAGTCGCATAATGGAATATTTCATTACATACAAGTGCAATAGTAAAAATATCATCTCAATGCCCTCTAAATTTTTTTCTTTTTTTTTACAAAAGCTCTAGCAAACATTTCTATGCTGCCTTTTCACTAGTTTCATCACATTTACACAATTATGTACAATATTTCACCACAGAAAATACATAAAACTTCAATTCATCCATCAAATAATAGACCAAACACCAGCTGCATCACTGGTCTGGCAAATTCGTAGAGGAATAGTGCTGTAGCAGATAGTTATAAAATGAGGGTAATTTCTGGGTAACATATGTTAACAAGAAAATTGCTAGCCACCTAGAACAAAAGCACTCCTGTTTGTTGTAGTACTAAGAGCTTCTGAACACCAATCACAGCCTCTTTCATCTTTGTTCTAAAAGAACAATTTCATAGCACTTTGCGACATCATTGACACTATTTTCTAACACACTCAGTACAACGACAAAAGGGGGGGGGGGGGGGGGGGGGGGGGGGAGGGGGGGGGGGGGGTGTCTTTACCAGGAGACACGTGACTGATAGATGAGGCAGATTATTCACACCTTTCCTGTGCACAGCCTTA
>Ga0123354_10006634_pt1 | contig 17242 bp, 12 predicted proteins | sample TergutLab28metaG_2_FD_97872 | JGI IMG/M metagenome (GOLD analysis project Ga0123354, IMG submission 97872) | Labiotermes labralis P4 segment gut microbial communities from Petit-Saut dam, French Guiana - Lab288 P4 | ecosystem: Host-associated > Arthropoda: Insects > Digestive system > Gut ...
CGAGCTGATCACTCGTCCAGAGGAGTCCTACCGACTGTGATGCGTCGTTGTGTGTGATCTAGAAACCTCAAGAATGAGGAGGCCATGGCCCGCGTTGGGCCGCAGCGCCACAGGGGAAAAAAAAGAAAAAAATTGTTAGGAGTTTTGCCTGTTGGCAATACTCCTAACTAATCCAACCAGTTCCTTCTCAACCTGCACACCGAACGGTCACTTTCAGAGAATACTATACCAGATGCTCTATTAATACAGTTTGACCTCCTGATGATGAGCACAGAGTTGCTCGAAACATGTAGAGTATTATAATAATAAACGTATTATATAACGTAATTGTGCATCAAGTTGGTCATTTACCCAGAGTCTTTGAAGGGTTCACGGTCAACAAAACATAAACACTGTCCCTTACGTTTTACATATACGAACCTTAAGTGTTCTTCTGAGATGTGCTCACATCACATATATATGTTCGAATGTTTTGTCTGCGCTGACGTGGGTTAATGAGTTCTCTACGTCTGAACTTCCGTAATTGAGTTTACGAAGCACGTTCTGTTCTTTGACCCTCTGTTTTCGTTTAATCGCAGCAGCTGAAGTGCGGTAGCCTTGCTACAAGACAACGGACAGTCCAGGGCTGCGGACAGAAAGGGCACAAGCGATAAGCTGTGAGGAGAAATGTTACATCGGAAGCTTTGTTGACGTTTGAAATTACTTCCGTTGTGGAATTTGAAGATCTATCGCCGTCTTCGTAAAAGATTATACACATGAATAAACCAGTTAAATACAAACTAAAAAATGTAATTCTTTACATTTCATTTTAATATTATCATATACCATGAAATATATCCCCGAATGGTCACTATTCTTGGGCCTTCTTCGCTAAACTTTTACAGGTATGTGAAATTTTCGGCTTCCCTTGGGGTGACATTTATCTAAGCCATGCCATTTTTAAGTGATTAGTTACTCTGACGCGACAACAAATAACTGCATCATGCAATGCTCTTCACCGTCTTTCTTAGAACAAAATGTGTTATCGCTTGAATCTAACCTAAATCTTCCTCGGAGCGAGAGACCACCAGATTTTTATTGTAATTGCGGGGTGGGTGGGATGTGGGAGAGGGGGAATCAGTAGTTCCGCAATCAGGCAAGTGTGTGTACTTGTATGTTTTTCATGTAGCACAACTGTAGGAGATTAAGTACATTATGTTTTTTTACATTTTTCATTACATTTGACTCGCCCTATATAAGAATGTTTATGAATCTAATAGAACAAAATGTTTCTAATTTGCTTTAATCTTATTTTTTTCTTACCAGTCCAACTGTTACTCTCATTTTAGCTGTTTTAACTGTATCTCGTAGCCAAAGAGTGTACCTTGAATTTTATATTCAATATGACATCTGTAATATGGGCTGGACTACCGAGAAACCGCGGTTCAGTTCCTGGAAAAGGCAAGAGAAATTCTTCTGCTGGATATGTCCTAAATGACTCAAGGGTCCACTCAGCCACGTATTCAGTTTTGCACATCGGTCGATTTTCTTCAAGAAAAAGCGGCCGAGGTCTGAACCTGACCACCCAGCTTCAATTGCTGGCAAGTTAAAAATGAGTGGAGTTATTCTATCTAATTTCACTAACTTTTTATTCCTTGGTGCCTTGCAAAGGAGATTTCATTATTTTTTTTGCGTTTTAAACATCAAAATGAAGATTTTTGAGGCAAAAATTGGGAGGAATATTCGTCGTGTGATAAATATTACAGATAGCATCCTCCAGGACATGCCCTGATATCTGCCTTTTTTTTTAAAGATACACGACAAATCAGTACATTATGTAACATACGAACACCACAGTACATCATATTCTCTTCGTCAGTAAAGGTGGAAATCATGTTCAAGACATTATCACGTGACGGCTTTTTAATTGTTATTATCACTCCTATTACATTGGCCAACAAAATTTAACTTTTTCTTTCTGTTCCACGAACTTCACTAGATGAACTTAGCAGTACTTTTTATGCTGAATTCAAATAAGTAGACAAACGTTTTTTTATCGGGCAGGGTTTCAAAGATACGGAGGAATTTAAACGTGCAAATTAGTACTTCACGTGCTCACGAAACAGGCAGAAACCTTCCTGTAAACTGTAGAGGCTTATGACTTTCGCCTTTATTTGGCGTCAGATACATTCCTCTTCAGTGTTCAGCAATAGTCTGCCAACATACCTGAGGTCCACTTGCTGCTTTGTTACCGCTTTTCCATAGCCATAACGTCTTGGAAAAATCTTTCACCGTGTTCGTCACTGACTTCGCAGAGATTTTCTGGGAAAAATCCAAGTGTAACTGCAGTATGTGGATTTTCAGACTCATATTGCATCCCATAGCTTTTTACGTAGTCAACAGGTCCAGCACAATATCCTTATAGTTCGCTGCTTTGTGATTCCTAAGAAGTCCTTGCAATCCTCTTAAATAACAACCATGCTTTTCTTTCAGTCTCATTCAGGTCTTCATCGAACTGTTTGTGTTGCATCAGTTCCCTGATCTGGGTTCCTACAAATATACCCTCCTTGATTTTTGCGTCACTCACATTTGGGAACTTATTCCTCATACATTCGAATCCACGACCGGTTTTTATCCATGCCTTTCAGAAAGTTTTTTTTTATGAGGTCCAATTTTATGTGCAAAGGGGGCAGATAAATTTTCTCTGGAAGATCAAGAGGAGGATTGACGACATTTTTCTCCCTTGGCTTCAGTGATGTTCGTTTATTTACATAGTGATCCTTCTTGTCTCGGCTGTCCCACTCGCACAGGAAACAACAGTATTTTGTGTATCCGAGTTGCATTCCGAGTAACAGTGCAACAATCTTGAGATCACCAAGTAACTTCCACTTAAATTCGTCACACTTAATCTTTTCCAATAGCATCTTCATGCTTTCATAATTTCCTCCTTGTTGGCCGTATGAGCCAAAGGAACTGAGGGGAATCTATTTCCGTTGTGGAGTAGAACCAACTTCAAGCTCACTTTTGACGAATCAATGAACAAGCGCCACTGATCTGGGTTTTTTTCATGGTCAGAAACTTCCATAACTGAACAAACATCGTTGCAAAACACAACACCATCTTCCTGGGAGAGGAAACCCTTGAAATCTTTATGGCGCCCACGGTAAAACACACCTTAGTGTCCTGGCGCAGAAGATTCCAACCCTTTAACCTGGAGCGAAAGGTGTGGGTGTTAGAGAAATTCTGGAAACATATTTGAATTCAGCGCCCAAAAATACATCAGAAACAGACATTTTTCCTCATGGGAAAAAATTTTTGTTGACCAGTGTTTTTAATGATTGCCGTCAAATAGAAATCACAATAGAACTTTTGAATGAAAGCTACGACGCTACTTGATATTCTGCAAATATATTACACTAGCGTAAATTGCGTACTCTCCCGAGATCAGTCACATCAGTCATTTGTGAACTGTACAGTCTGTGGTGTTATTTTTGCTCTGACCTCCAATTTTGCCCATCCGGCATGATGTGGCTACTGATTTTAAGAAATAAAAATTTTACTTCTTTGGGGACGTATTTTTTATACCAAGTTATATGAAAGTTTGTAAACTGGTTCACAATTTGGAATGGGAAGTCACACAAGCACAAAGGATGTACGCACAAAAATATGGTTATATTAAAATTATTTTGTTTGTTTACGAATGAAAGTAAGACGGCAGTAAATAAATTCTCTTTCCAATGATATGGGTAGTGTAAGAAAAGACCAGGAATTCCTAACTGCCCACATTAGCACAATAGTCAAATAATGTATACAAAAACATTTACGAAAAAGCGCAATTTGATTGGAGTAGGTGAAAATGGGTTGGCATCGTCCGTCCTAGATTAATTTGTAAGCAGTTTTTTTTTTCGAAAGAAGGAATTTCTAGACCGCCCGTTTTGCGAGATAACTTAAGACAGTACACTACGTATTGAAATATTTAATTTTGCACACTTCTCCCCCTCAAATCTTCGTTTTATATGTAGCTTCTGTGAGCTTGTACATTGCCAAGCCTGTCATCCTCATCTGCATCCTGTGATGTCAGTTCTCATTCTCAAGGCTTCCTGTTCCATAGCGAGTTCTGCACCAGCTGCACATTTTCCTGCGTCGTCCACGTTTCCGACGCAGAGAATGGATCCAGTTTCATATCTCATTAGTTTAATCTCTCAGGCAGTCGTCTGTATCCGTAACATACGGATTTCTTGTCACAATTATACGGACTATTTCCTTCTGCAGTCTTTCGAAGTAATGTCTTTGATCTTCTGACATCCACATACGTTATACTTTCGGGCCATAATTATGGTTAGATATGTGACTTACATAATATAAACAGTCAACTGGATGCAACCATAATAATTTTATTAATAATTTCAATCAGCTCGACATGATTCGGGCGATAATTTCGCCCATCCTCAGGAGCACTAGTCTGTGTTTACAGCTTGTAGTATAAAGCACCGACGATGCTGCCAGCAGGAAGCAAGCTGTAAACACAATCTAATGTTCCTGAGGATGGGCGAAATTATCGCCGGAAACATGTTGAGCTGATTGAAATTATTAATAAAATTATTATGGTTGCATCCAGTTGGCTGTTTATATTATTGTATCAATGACACACGGTCACACAAACATGAAATGTGACTTACATCTACGTACTTCCAAATCTTTGGTCCATATGTTTAAGTATCTTTAATAAATTCTCAGTCTTGTGCGTTTTTATGAGGCCCCCGTATGTGGATTTTATATCTTTAGGGTCATTTACAAGATTTCGCAATGCAATCCTGAAAGGCGACCATCGGCTTCATTTCTTTCGGTCCTTCCATCCGTCGACATAGAAAGGTTTTATTCATACTGAAAGTTTTGTCGGAGAATTTGTATTACAAAATTTTACTAATATTTGCTTTCGTTTAATATCGCTTAGAAATAAGAGACAATTTCCGTTAAGCATTAGTTAGGTCTAGGACTCATTTTGTTTTATTAAATTCGACTTGTTAAGTTGTTACATTGGTTACCTATTTTTTACTGAGGTTACCAATGGTTACTACGCTTACTTCTCTTACCATGGTTTCCATGGTTACACAATTTTACCAATAACATCTGTTGGCTACGTTTAGGCGAATATGTAAAGAGTGTATCGCACTTCGGACAATATTAGGCCTATTATTATCATTTACTAATAAAAGACCAAACTTCCCAAACTGTGTCCTCACTTGAGATTTCCCAGCCACATGTTTGAATGCATTGTTACATTTCTTTTCCAGCATATTCCCATTGACATATCTCCACAAAACTAGATTAGATTGACTGAGGATAGAGTAAGAAATTCCGTATTATTTAATTTCTTCCATCTTGCTGTCATTTGGCCCTCTTAAATTAAGAAATTACTTGTCCCTTTTCCATCATATATTTTACTACAATGAGGTATACACGTACGTCACTGCTGTAGGTTTTAAAGTCATAGTAAAACTTAAGAAGTAATTAAATCTGTTCTCTACATTTATTAGGAACACGAAATTTCCTGTCCCCGTACTGACACACAATCCACCGATATGCCTTCTGGTTTGCTAACATAATGAGGTAATTTCATTCCACATTCTGGGCCTGTAAACTGAACGAACTGCAGAAAGAACTCAACAGAATCACTTCTCTTTCATTTTATAACTGCAGTTCTTTGTGATGTGGAATCTGTCATCCGGTAAGGTGATTATGTACTGTGTTCAACCATTGCTGCCAAGCATGCAGACAGCAACAAAGTTATTCGGCTAAAAACCAGTTGAGAAGACAAATTAAGTTGTTAAACCGTTGAAAATTTGGAGGACTGATATTGTGCACGACTTTGAAAACAATATGAATACAAGAATACTTTATTTCTCGAAGAGTAAGTTCTTTGGAAACACGCTCCCTTATAGTTTAAATCTCCCACACTCCTGCCTTCTACATAAAAGGCTCAATAGGGCATGAAAATTATTTTATAGCTTGAGAGAAGAACGCATTTTGACAAAGCTTTACAACAAGTTTCTGATGAGTCCTTATGTTTAAGGTATAGGGAAAAAAGAAATGTGAAAGAAATTATTCAAAGAAAAGGCGAAAAATGTTTAATTTCAACGAAGAATGGTGGGGAGATAAAAACCAAGGAGGATGCTAACAGCTGAGTAGAAAATAAAGTGGTGCATGTGCGAAAGGAGAAATGCATGCAAAATTTAGTCTGAAACGTGAAGAAGACTAGATGTAGATAAGAAATTTTAACCTTGATATAAAGAAATGTGAAAGGAGGTTTTGGCCCGGATCCGTTTGCCTGAGGTTACTGTAATTTGGAGGGAAATTTCTAACGTTATGGTGAAACCACCTGATGCATGTAATAAGGGATATTTTGCCACTGACTGAGAGAAAAACAGCTCCCTAAGAAGGACTCTGATGGGTGAAGTTTTAATTCGTTATTGTATAAGAAGACATGAAAAAGTTTCAATATTATATATATAATATGTAATATCACTGTATATACATGTGTATATATATATATATACACACACACACACACACACACACACACACAGCGGGAGCGGAGAGAGGGGAGAGAGAGAGAGAGAAAGGGATGGAGAGGGGGAGAGAGAGAGAAAGGGATGGAGAGAGGGGGAGAGAGAGCAATATGAACGGGAACAATTCAGAGGATCTATTTATCTTAATGAATTTTCTTCAAGGAGGTCAATAGAATACAAGGAATCAAAGAATTCTTTAATATTAATGTTTTAGCACACCCTGTCACTCCTTTGATTCTATTGGTAGGTAGAAATTACTGACACGTTTTAACAACAACAACAACAACAACAACAACGACGACGAAAACAGAAACAACAGCGAAACAACAGTTACAAGTTTCAATTCCATATTTATTTCCATGTTGAATTTACCTTCCAAAGGCAAATTTTAAGTTCAGCGCTAATAAACAAATTTAATGCACATAATATAAACGTAGGTACCTACATACATATATACACACATACATACATACATAATTACATATATATGAAGGGCGATAAGAAAGTAATGCCTTCCATTTCTTCTCGGAAACAAGAATTACAATTATAGTGAAATTTACATACACCATGGGTACGTCTTTACAAAGTTCATATTATTTGTCCACAAAGTCTCCTTCAGTATCAACACAGTCTCTACCTTTACTTGAGATTCTGTATGTCGTTGGTCGGAAATTCTCTGTTGAAGGATCGGAGTTCTTCACGCCATTTGTGTTTCAGCCCTTTGCTCTCTGCAAAAAGGCGTCCTCGAAACTCACCCTAAAGGGGGCGAAAAAGTGGAAGCCCAAGGATGATAGACTAGGACTATAGGGAGGACGAGAACTTCATTCAGCTCCATGATTGGTTAAACTTTCAAATTCCTTGTGTTAACTTCTTTAATTTCTGCACATATCAGTCTGAATCGACTGTGGCAGCTCTCTTCGCGAATTCCACTAACAATGTACTTTCACTGACACAGAAGAAGCTAGCCATTCAAAAACTAAAAAAAAAATAATAACACTTCCTCTATGCCTACTTTACCTGAAATCATTACGAGTGTCACATTGTTTATTTTTTAGCACACTGTTCTTTATACTTCACGAAACACGATATTTATTTACTAGTTGTTAAGGTATTCTAATTTTGGCTTTCTTTGGCCATGTGACGTCGCACCTGGTTTCAGTTTTATCATTTTCAATGAAGTGAAAATTTGTCAAGTTTAGAACCGCATTTTTTCTTATAAATGCTTCATTGTACTTGGAAAGCGTTTCAAGGGACTTTTATTACACAATTATGACGGTAGACTTTGCGACGGTCTTTATTAGGTAATCATATCTCTGATCATTTTGTTTCGAGACAGGTACTAATACTGTTTACTAGGAACGCTGACCGTGATTTGCATGTTGCATATTCATGGACTGCTTTATAAGAGGAAGGATTCAAGTTGAAATGGAGGCAGAATTATGGGCTTTAAGGTCCGGTCTGTGGTCATTACATCTCCAAACTTTGTGTACATAGGTGAAACCTCTCCTTCCTCATAAGCTTTAAGTAAAATGTCATGTATCCCCATGAACCCTCTCCCACGCCCTTCTTAGTTGGTAAATTTAATTTTGAATTCTTGTTTGTCTGTTACGTAATTTGTGTAGTGACCAAATTTTACTTGTTTGTTTGATCATATTTTATTCTTCAATTATATGCAAACATCTTAATAAGTAATAATATCACGGTAATTCTTTTCATCAGAAAATATAGAAAAAGGCAGAGATTTACGTTACCAAGAACTGAGGTTTTCCTCATCTTTATTTCGTTCGCATAAATGCGCCTGTCAGCCTCGTCAAGTCTGTTCTTATTTACCTCCACATGCAAAATCGCGGATCCCACTGGACTGGTGTTCATGAAAATATGTACTGTGTTACTGTAGGAAAATTTGTGGCGCAACTCCAATTTTTTAAAAAATCTGACAAAAACATCGACACATTACATGAAGACCTAATTACCTTTACATTCCTGACAGAATTCCTAAATGTTTTGTAGGTCGACAGCTCTGCTTATGAAACCCGCCCTTGCGTCTCATTGGTAACCGACAATGTTTTTATATTTTTGTCATCTACATGTAAATAAACAGGATTACAAAAGGACTTATTGTTGCTTTTCCACAGCAACAATGCGTACGTGAGCACGCCACAATATTAGTTTACAAGTAACTGACTTGTCTTGTTATGCGTTCCAGCTGTAGTTAAACTGTATTACTGCCAATATTTAATGCTATAAAGTTATCATCTAAGTTTTATGTTTTGTTGACCGTGCATCTCGATATAATCGTGTGAAGGAAACCCCACTTGATGCACAACTTATTCTTAGTATATTTCGTCAGGCTGTACGTGTTTTGGGCGTATCTATGTCTTTAATCAGGAGGTACAACGGTATGTATAAAACAATTGGTACTTATTATTCTTTTTAGATGACTGCCTGTTAACCTGGTTGGATTGATTTTTTCTTAGTATATTTCGTCAGACTGTACGTGTTTCGGGCGTATCTAGGCCCATCATCAGGAGGTACAAAAGTGTATATAGAACAATTGGTACTTATTATTTTTTTAGAAGGCTGTTGTCCTGTTTGGATTGGAACAATCCAAACAGGACAACAGACAATCTTCTAAAAAGAATAATAAGTACCAATTGTATACATACGGTTGTATCTCCTGATGATGGACATAGAGGTTGACGAAATATATTAAGAATAAGTTGTGCATGAAGTCGGATTTTCTTTACACGGAAGTTGTCATCCTTCAGGCATTTATTTTTTCATTCTCACAAATTCAACCAATTAGAACCTTTCATCCTCCGACCTGCTATCTTAATTACTGAAGGTTACTTTAAACAATACAATTACTATACACGCCAATGAAACTTGAATTTCCAGAATATTTACACATGCATGTGATATCATAGTTAGAAGACTCGAGAAAAATTCTTGAGCCGGGCATTCATAATTTACGATTTTAGCAAAAGTTTTTACCGTGACCTAATAATGAACGGGAGTGACATTTCCGGGATTTGTGGCGTACCTGAGAGGGATGTCAAATGACCAGAGCTGTGAAGCTGACAATTAACCTTCATTTAGTGCCAAGTTAAACACGAGTGTACCTATAAATCCATGCTTATGTTGCTCATAAAACATTTGAGAGATCAGACATGATAAGCATGAGAAATATTTGTCAGAAAACTTGAATGCCAAAATCCATTCAGCGGATTTAACTTGTAGATTGGAAAGTAATATTAAAAGGAATGGTTAAAAAGTGGGACATTCTGATATTGACGACAATTTTCTTGACATATGAAAAGAACCAGTAGCTGGATTTCCTAAATCGAACAAATTTTTCCTTGATTTTCCAGAAAAGAGAAGCAGTTGCTGCACTAAGCAATCGGCACTCAGATTTCGAGATTCATTTTGCTTCGCGCAATTTATTAACAATGACGATAAAATAACGCTGTCTGAATTCGTGTCATAAAAATTACCGAAGGAAAAAATTGAGGTTCTTTGGAAGGAGCTTAAAAGTCGTTATTTTTTAAGCTTAAATTATATATGGCATTTCAAACATTTAGCACGACAAAGATGTATGTAGCATTAGGTTTTGCTTTAAGTATTTACAGGTTCTTTCATGTAAACAGTTTTCTAAAAAATGCTGAAATTAAAGTTTTAATTGCATGCTGTCTCTTCAACGATAACTCTTGAAGCCGCTGCTTCTAATTTAGGACGAAAGTGAAGCATAAAATGTCGTCACGACATTTCATATCCCAATGCACTTATAAAGTATTTTTTTTAAATTATCCCTTGAATTTTCATTATATATATTTATCAATTATATATATATATATATATATACACCAGCATAATTTACGTAATCTTACTATTAATTTATATTTCTTTAATATTGCACTTCTCTGTACAGTCTTCTATAGAATTATATTCTGGAGAAAAAAGCTCGGTTCTTGGTTAGGTGTGTTGTTAAAAACCGTTCCAGTAACTAACTATATAGCATCAGTAATGGATGAATAAATGAGCATGAAGCGTTGGGGGAATAATACTGATAAGAGGAAACTAAAGTCTTGCGGGGAAAAAAAATCTATTCTCCATTATTAATTTTTGCATCACAATTCTCACATCAGCTCTCTTGGAACCTAGGCCTTCGTCCTGAGAATTTTGGTTGTGAAACTGGCTACCCTGAAAGAGGTGCTTCGTGATTTTTAATTCTACAGGAGAATAATTCTGTACGAAAATGAAAAATATTTTAGTCTCATTTTATTAAAGCTACAATATTTCTCCAAATTTAAATTCTTTGTTAAATCTAACAAACGAGTCAAATTACTACAAACAATAAGTTCCTTCTTTTAACGAAAAACTTCTTCCATACTAACTCCCACGTGCTACCTTGTAGGCCGACATCTTGCATTCTGCTTCTGGGGAAAACCCCGTTAAATATTTTCACTCTCACGCTACATTAAACTTGCAGGTAATCCTTATAATTTTAGGACCAATCAAATTAAAGCCACAGGATGAAAATAACAGCTCTACAAAGAGGGCGAAATCCGTAAATCAGTGCACAAAATTACCAAAAACATGTTTGAATTTTTCTCAAGCTTACATCTTAAAATTGGTATAATGAAATACAAATTAGAGGAAGTCTCAAATAGTGAATTGCAGGAAAATCTGTGGAATGTTTGGGCTTCATGTCAACACTGGCTTTTGAGTTATGAAAATTGCACTCTCCCACGAAATAAAATGGCTCAAAATTTTATCTGCTCGACCAAGTCTACTGATGGTCTTTATTGTTTTAACAGAATAGTTACTACGTAATAAGTAACGTCCTATAATCTCGTAGATATGTTTCGAAGTTTCAGAAAAATCTCTGCCTCGTTATTCAGAATAGAGGACTAAGTTCGAGGGGTTTAGGACTGACCTACCGCTTTCGTTGAGATACACCAACCTGTGTGACGTCCAGCTGAGACTGAAGAAACAGCTGACAATCTAAACCCAACACTAATATATATCGAAATTTGCGAGACAAGAATTACGATCGATTTTAAATATCTTGTTACGATAAGCAGCCACATTATAAGACACGCCGCACTGCTCACTTTTCGGTGTTTTCTCTAAAATATTAAAAGATTTAATATACGGCAAAAAGAACAAAAGTACTAGAATCGTTGCGCTTGGCAGATATTTTCTGACTGTTTGATCTTAATTATATAATAAACGTTATTAAACCACGTTGTGCAAAATTCACTTGACACTTCGTATTCAATATGTTTCTTCTAGTGTCAAGTGAATTTTGATCCACTTTGTATATTAGTGCAGTTGAAATTTATATTTGCCTTACCAACATTTTTAGAGGCGATATGTCCATTAAAGATAAAATAAAGATATAATGCTTTTTCTGCAAGCTCCTAGAGCGTAACTTGCTAAATATTTATATGGCGAAAATTATATCCTACAGATTACAAAAATAAATTATGCGCTTCGGGTTTATTACATTTTCTTTCCTACAGTTTTTGTTATAAGTAGAAAAACACAACTTATACTATGCTCTAGCTCTCAGATTTTGGGAAAACAACAGGTGACAATTGGGAGCGAATGCTGTAGAACTTTTAAACTACGCGTATCTTTCCTAACTTCTTTTTTATCAGTAAATGCTGTAGTTTGTATTGTTGTTAATGTATTGTTAATATTATTATTCATTCAGTATGAGGAGTGTCAGTGACGATTGGGAAGTTGTTATCAAAAGTTAGTTTTGTTAATTAGACTGCAAAAAATGTTAGATATTAAAGGTAAACCAGCATTCAATTAATTAAGTGCGACGTATCGAAAACACGTGGATTATAGGGCATGTTTGTAGTATCCATTAACATTGGCACTTGATCTCTTACCGTCACGTCTGTATTTCTTTTCTTCTTTCTTCCATTGCGTGGGAGATTGCATGGGCTCCAGAGCTAGTCCTATGTGATAGTAAAGAAATAAGAGTTTTTCAATGAGTTTACAAACAGAATCTTTTCTACTGGTTACTTTTTTGTAATTTACCGCCATGTAAAATCACGTCTTCCAAAAATCCCTCTATCCACAATCCAGTCCTTCGTCTCGTTTTTAGCTTTAATTTTTTTGTATTTTCCAAAGGAATTGAAATGTATATTTTCAGAATCATGTGTAGAGTTAGTAACCCCTATGACGTAGGGAGTGAAAAAAGTTAAGTAAATTTAAAATAATAGAAATTTAATCTCCTTCTAAAATTATGGAAATAACTGCAAACAGCAGGCAGGAAAAATAAAAGACAACAGAACCGCACTAAGCATAATATCATACGAGCCTACCGAAAGAGCACTGTGGAGAGACAACAGAGAAATGACAAAAAAACTGCAACACCCCCATGTGAACAAATATCTAACAGTAGCGACGATGATGATTGTCACATATTGATGATGATGATGACAATGATTAGATAAATGTGTTAATGGCTACTTTTACAGTAAAAAATACATCACGCAATCAAGTCAAATTTATTGGAAGTCATAAATGAATTAAAAATAAATCAACAAATTTTAATTAATGACTGAAGAACGCCTTTGATAAATTTGTGTAATGCATTCTGGAGAGCTTCGATTTCATTACTTCACGTCGTAGCTAATACGTATCCAATTGTTCGTTCTCAGTTATGGAACAAGTTTAACAGCCATAGAAAACGAAGGCAAATTTGAGGTCTTCGTTCTTCTGGGGTTGTTACGCAGCGTAAGTTGGTATTTGTTTACCGACTATTCAGGAGATCCTATCTCTCCCATTTCAAAGGTCAAGCAATACAGAAAAGTGCCAGGAAAGGATGGAAACGTGGTTGTATAGTGTAAGGCGATGGTGACTGGTTCTCAGGGCAAGCCTGAAATATCACAACGTCACTTTTACTTCCCAGGCCCGGTAGCTCAGTCGGTATAGCGACTGGTTACGGGCTGGACGGTCCGGGGATCTAATCCCGGTGTGGGTGAGATTTTCTGCACCTGTCCAGACCGGCCCTGGGACCCATCCAGCCTCCTGTACGATGGGTAAAGAGCGGCCGGGGCGTGACGCTGACCCCTCATCTCTTCCTAGTGCCATGTTCAAGAAAGAGTAGAGATATACCTATCCCCCCTATAGGCCGTACGGCCTGTACAGAGCCTCAGTGCCTGTAGAAGGGTGCATTTTACCTCTTTACTTACTTTTACTTCCCGTTTTAAAGGTTAAGCTTAACGTTCCTAGTTAGAAGATAAGAAGGTAATGTGTTTAATGAACCGTACACGCAAGAAGCATTTTCGGAGGTACGTCGCTGTGATTTAGAATACTGAAGACATCGTGCGCCAGGCGGAGTAGAGGGTGTACGCACTCCCACGTTACAGCAGAACAACATGAATTTTTGCCCCCCCTTCCGAGGGCACACATTTCACTCATTTAGCAAATGCAAAACAACGAGTCGTCCCTCCACATACTGATAGCCAACTGCAGTCTGACCTCTCACACGGTGACTATGTTGATATGCTTTATAGCACGCATGGCCTTACAATGCAGTAACGCCTTCCAGGGGTAATGTTTGCTGCATATAGTGTGGGTAGCACAATATGCAGGCGTTCAAAAATTTTGGGTTTTGGAAATTACCGCTGAAAATTTGTTAGTAACTGACCAGGTCTATGAATAAATTGTTCATACTCAGGTGCTCCTGAATTGTGCCCCGTGAGAATATTAATTTTTCCGAATTCCCTTCTTTAGCAACTTATTTTATTCTTACCATCCAAATTTAAGTTTTTGCAATGTAAGTGGGAAAGTTGATTGTGATTATTAATAGCAAGCATTTTTGAACATTTATTTTGTTCTTGGAGTTATTTTGGGAGAAAATGCGATATTTATGGCAATTTTACTGTAAATCATAAAGACGGTTTCGCAGGAATGGAAGAATATTTTTTGTAAACAATATGAACAATTTTTCGCAGTTACTTAAATGACTGCAATCGTCTTTTCTGAATTGACAATGCCTTGAAATTGTTCAACGTTTATAGGATCGAATGGAATCGAAATACTTGAAGTAACTTCTCGTGCTCGATCCTGAAGATATTTTATAATTAATTGGTACCCAAAGTTGTAAGATAATTAATTGGTATCCAATGTTTTAAAATAATTAATTGGTACCCAATGTTGTAAGATAATTAATTGGTACCCAATGTAAGATAATTAATTGGTATCCAATGTTTTAAAATAATTAATTGGCACCCAATGTTGTAAGATAATTAATTGGTACCCAATGTAAGATAATTAATTGGTATCCAATGTTTTAAAATAATTAATTGGCACCCAATGTTGTAAGATAATTAATTGGTACTCAATGTAAGATAATTAATTGGTATCCAATGTTTTAAAATAATTAATTGGTACCCAATGTTTAAGATAATTAATTGGTATCCAATGTAAGATAATTAATTGGTATCCAATGTTTTAAAATAATTAATTGGTACCCAAAGTTGTAAGATAATTAATTGGTATCCAATGTTTTGAAATAATTAAGTGGTACCCTATGTTGTAAGATAATTAATTGGTACCCAATGTAAGATAATTAATTGGTATCCAATGTTTTAAAATAATTAATTTGTACCCAGTGTTGTAAGATAATTAATTGGTACCCAATGTTGTAAGCAGACATAACTTCAAAAATTCTGAAATTCATTCCATAATGAAAAAAAACCGATAACCCAATAAAACACCATTGTGTAATATTTCTGCTCCAGTGAGAAACAGGATCATATAACTTCCATTTAGCTCTTCTTAAGGAATTTGTTAGGTGAGTCGCTCCCATCACATTTGGAACTTTGCTTTCCACTACTCATGTTATCCGTCATCTTTGTCAGTCCGTCTTGGCGTATTTCAGAATAGTGCTTCCAATTGGACATTTTTCTATTCCTTCCAAAACATTATTCATTAATAACACTACCAAGCGACGCTGCATTCCCTGTCCTACTTGCAGTGTTACTAAATTGATTATAGGTAAAAAAACTAAATTCTCTGAGGTATTACGCAAAATAATAAAAGTGATCCGTGATTTGAAATTAAGTGCTTCGTAAAAGTATGAAAATTCTTGTATGGTAAGGAAGAGTCTCTTATATATGACAATAGTTAAAGGAATCAAAGGAAAGCTTAAGAATGTGTGGTGACACATTTGGGTTTTGGTCGTATGCGATCTTGACATCCTTCTGCTCTAAGGGATTTTTTTCCAGATCGAAACAGATCAATCACAAGGACACCAGAAGCCTCGTAATTTATAAAATTATAAATTAAATGTGAATTTGTTGTGGAAAGAGTATATGAGACATTGGATTAGGGGGGAATAAATAATATAACAAAGTGCCAATAAAATTAAATATAACTCAATTCAAATGCTGCATGAATTTTTCCCTGTACAAATCTTAATAAAATTGACTTAATATTTTAAAGTTTAGCATTTAGTGTAGGTACAATTATTTTTAATATAAGGGATTCTATATGTTTTCTTTTCCACATAATATATTCAGGCGTTTCATACATTTTTAACAATAAAAGCGGGGTTTATTTGCTATGTAGTATTCATCTATCAGTGTTCCTTATGAAGACTCACCGTGTCTCTATGATGTATGAAATGAATATTTATACATAATAAATATTCATTTTATCTTCAGAAGCTTAAGGTATGAAAATATTTTTAGATTCTTTTGCGATAGTGATATTTACATATTCAATGCTAGAATGCGACATAAAGCTATTAACACGAATATGGATTTTACCTTGATATGATTCGCAATTACTGGCACCTGAAAATGCTGCTCGTTTTTTCTGCTGTACATGTTATAAAGTTTCGAATTATGTGTAGAAGAGCAGTGAGTAGGTTGGATCAGGAAGGAGGTGGTCAAGTCCTCTTTTAAAGTCCTATCGCCTTTATCGTAAGGAACATCAGAAACTTTGATTTCAATAACTGACGTTTTTCACATGAAATGACTGTACATAACTGCCGTTACGAGTGTAACACAAACGATCGGTGGGGGGTACTGATATATTATACCTATAGTGTGCACTTAGAGCGGAAATATTTTTCCTGTATTTCATGTGTGAAACATTAAAAATAAACGAATTGATTCCTCCCCATTGATGTAACACGGCACAAACTGTGGGCATGTACTCATGTCAGATCTGTAAACATGGGCTTATATAATGTCTATCCAGCTCGAAAGAAGTTTCATTTTTTAAAGACACTAAAACTTTGTAATGGTTAGCGTTTTTGTTTTTCTTGTCTTTTCTTTCAGGTTTTTAGTTAGGCTAACCAGATGCAATAAAGGGCACGAATTTGACGTTCAGTTGACCGTGCATCGTGATGAATTTTTATAATAAAACCAATTAGATGCACTAATTTCTCAGATTAATTTTTGGAATAAAATTCTACGTGTTTCGGACAGTTTCTCTGTCCATCATCAGGAGATTTTCATTGTACACACAGCATTGGTGTATGTCATACATGTTTGCTGACAGCTTGTTCGCAACCTGTCAGCAAACCTGTATGACATATACCATTGCTGTGTGTGCAGTGAAAAACTCCTGATGATGGACAGAGGAACTGTCCGAAACATGTAGAGTTTTATTCCAAAAATAAATTTGAGAAATTAGTGCATCTAGTTGGTTTTATTATA
>Ga0123354_10006635_pt1 | contig 17241 bp, 11 predicted proteins | sample TergutLab28metaG_2_FD_97872 | JGI IMG/M metagenome (GOLD analysis project Ga0123354, IMG submission 97872) | Labiotermes labralis P4 segment gut microbial communities from Petit-Saut dam, French Guiana - Lab288 P4 | ecosystem: Host-associated > Arthropoda: Insects > Digestive system > Gut ...
CCACCCAGCCTCCTGTAAAATGGGTACCGGGTCTTTCCCAGGGGTAGAGGCGGCCGGGGCGTGGGGCCGACCTCCGATCACCATCTAGTGCCGAGGTCCTAGAAAGAGTAGAGCTATACCTGTACTCACCTTAAGGGCCTCGTGGCCTATAAAAAGAGTGAAACCTACCTACATACCGTGCACTATGTTCTACACTATCCCTTTATTTACCAAGTGTTTTGCACTACACTGTGTTCGTCACTCAAATGTTAGTTGTTGCTCCTACGCGTTTAGGTTATTTTCAGGGAGCTTCAATCAAACTGCAGTTTCCTCAGAACACATCAGATGTTCATGCGCACTTGTTGGCCGTGAAACTTGAACCAGCATACCGGAACATACATGATGTGGTAACTATACAAAAGAGACTGCCGCAACAACACCCAATTAGGGATCCACAAGTCAAGAAGATCAGATCTTGTGATATAAATCTGGCGAGTCAAATAAAGAATACTATGATATATACGGAAGATATTTGAACCCTTTACAGACGAAGCGCAGACCGCTCTATTTAAAGACCCAGTCCGTACCGCGCTGTAAACACTTTTCATCTCGGTTATAAAAACCAATCAGTTTACGCTGTAAGTGGCACAAGTCGCTGTTTGTTCTAAGATAAATACAAAACACATAAATACAGTGTGGGCAGAGCGTACTGTTGTTGAATGTTAAACTGTTGGTGCATCACGTGACCAGTAGGCTTTAAAAGGTTACGTTTTGATTACGATATCTCGAACCTGATATTGTTCATGCAGTTTATATCCTTCGACAAGCACCAGGCAAATGTATTGTGTTGTTCATTTCGGGAAGAGATTGCGTTGCAGCAGAATGAAGCATGACACAAAAGCAGTTCATTCCGACATGTAATGAAGAACGTACTAGAATACCTTAGACGGCATGGTTTTCTTCAGAGTTTCAATATCATTATCCCACTGACCGACCTCTTCCTATACATCGTCTAACTTCGCGGTGTTGAGTGTGGTTTTTTTTTTCGGTGAACGTAAACGAATTTCCACATTGCGTCGGTTGGCGATATCAGTGCACTAGTTTATGTTCATCAATTTGTGTGGATGATCAGGTCTAAAAATTATACAGACCACGTGGCCTTTTGGGATGAGTCGTGTGTTTTGTACGAGCTCTAAGTAAGTAGCTGGATTCTGCTTGACGTTTGTTTGTGTATTTGGTGGTCATCCGTCAGAACTCCATTAATGATGCTGTGAAAGAATCTTTGTTACTGTGTTTTACAAGCCGGTGGTCCGGGTACTGGATGTGGGACCTTCTTTTATGTGAATACACTGTAGTTGAGGAGAGAGAGATTGGAGCTAGTCTGTATCACAAACTTCTCATAATTTTAGAATTAATGGAAGTCGTTCCAAAATTGTGCTTTGTGGGTTTTTTAATATACCCGAAGGGATTCGAACGTTTACAGGAATACTTTGCTAATGTTGTTGTGTATGTATGTTGTTTCCTTAGGTATTTAATAGTTTGACAACAATGATATTTGAATGATGAACCCTTTAAAGACGAAACGTGTCTGTTATATAAGGACTCAGTCCATACCGCGCAATAAACACTCTCCAACTCGGCTATACAAAACCAGTCTGTTGACGCTGTATGAGGTAAAAGTCGCTCTTTGTTCTGCGGTCCTTACGCAACACACAACACAATGTGAGTACCACGTAGAATTTTTGAATGTCAAAATTGGTGGTACATAAAGTAAACGCTAGGCTTTAAAATGTCCACTATTGCAGTAAACATACATTTATGCCTCACAGGGAGCATAATGTGTCTCCACCTCAGAGACTAAACGATAGGTGCTGTTTGGGGAGAGACCTCTTTGTATTCAGCGAATCGTATGTAGTCACTGTGGTGAAGGTGTGTAGTTCTGTGATATTGGAGACGTGGTGCGTATAGTTACCACTGTGCTGTAAAGGTCTAGTTACGACGTGTGTACCTTTCGTAACATGATTGGGATAGTGGTGATAATGATTTCTTGTTCTTGCGGTGTTCCATTTATATGACTGCTGCCCATGTTAAATTGTGCTAAATGTCTAATACTGATGGTGAAACCAAACGAAGACCCATTCGGATGTCGGGAGAGTCTGAGATGGTCTCATTTTGGTGAATGTTCACATCTGGGTTTGAGTTTGCATAATGGCGCATTCCCATTTCATTATACGGTAAGAGGAATTGCTTTAGAAGAACGAGATAGACGGCCCTAATTTGTTTAATAACGGTTTCTCAGTTTCGTGTTTGAAATTGCATAGTCATAGGAAGACGTGGATGATGGATTGGAAAATGTCTGGGTGAAAGGAGCCGTGGGCTAAAGTAAAGTGTTCATTACTCCCTAAGGCACAGTGGTTACTTTTTGTGAATCCGCGATTTGTCTCAACCCATTAAAAAGTTTACATTTAACATACACAGTTTATTTATGTGTTCAAGTGATTCTCGCAGTAAACAGGGATTATTTCACTAAACGGTCTTACCCGTAGGGTCTTTGTAGCTTAGACACTGTGTTTTCTGTGGCGTAAAAACCGAATTTGACACTTCAGGCGTTATGTATGGATAGACTCGGGAAACGTCAGTGTAAGACGTCACCTTCCAGACCAAGCATGTCGAACTTGCGTATCGTTAGCAGTTGGTTAGTTCAACCTCATTTGCGATGAATTTCTTCTATCGCCCCCCCCCTCCTGTTTTAGTACAACCGAAACTCCTCTGGCGTTGTTTCAAACTAATTAATTATCGCTGAAAGTTATCTGCCTTCGAGCGGTGTAGAGTGAACATGCTGTTAAGCTCCTGCTCAGTTTCCTGACCTCAAAGAAACGGAAATCTCCGATACTCATCCATATTCTGCTCAGATGTAAGTTCTGTGCAACAGTGAAGCACCAAATTGAGTGAGAATGTCGGGTTTCTGTCCCAGGCCGATATACTCGTAAGTGAGGAACAGAGAAGCGATCAGAAAACTGAAAACCTCCTCAGATGACAGATTTTGTTTCTGTTCAGCAGAAGGAGGCAAAGAATTGCGCTTTTCACGCTTTTGTAACTGATTTACTATCCACATGTGTATGTGAAAGCTATACGCCTTTGACTCCCTTCCGAAACCCTCAATGTCCATCTCCTTCCCATGTCACAAACGTAATTTATCAACTCTACCTCTCCAGCTCCCCTGCTTCATTATTTAACATACATTATCCCATATATCCCCCCCCCGCGGTAATCCCAAAATATTTTGCTGCCCATTTCTTATTCGACTTGCACGTCCTGGACGTTCCGGGGTTCAAACCCTGGTGGGGGCGAGATTTTCCGCACCCGTCCCGACCGGCCCTGGGGTTCACCCAGTCTCCTGTAAAATGGGTACCGGGTCTCTTTCCTTGGAGTAAAGCAGCCGGGCTCAGTCGCCGACCACCCACCCTCATCTAGCGTCAAGGTTAAGGAAAGAGTAGAGCTATAGTTCTACTCCCCATCTGAATCTTCATGAGTGAACTTTGCCTTTACGATTACAGTTTTTATTATTCGACTGGATTCTTTACGGATTGAAGATCAAGTCTTATGGGATGTGACGCTTTGTCGACTGGAAAATCTACGGAAGTTTCGGAGACGTGTAGTGCCCCCATCTTCAGGAGCAACCAGACATTACGGCCTAGCATTCTAGAAGCTTATCTACACCGCCATGAGAAACTCAAGTCACGATACACGACGACTGTTTATGACAGGCAGGCTATAATTCCAGCTTTCCTAGCCGTATTCAGGATATTAATTCTCTGTTGAAACCTTCCTTCAGCTCTCGTGATGGTACTGGGTTTGTTCGTATTCGGAAGTCGTTCATGTACCAGTTCTTTAGTATACCGATAAAACACTGCGTGGTTTGCAGTTAGGCTTGATAACACAGTCGTATTTACAGGGTTATTCAAAATGATTGTCGTGGTTTTAATAACTTGTCATACACAATACACTTGAGATAGGAGTATATGTATTTAATAGAACAACACTTCCAAGTTTTTGTTACATACCTTACAGGTGCTCTTTATATGCATCCTTTGTGATTCTACAAACATCAACACGATAATCGAGTTCGTTCCAAACTGTTTGTACCATGTCAGCGGTGATTATCGATTATCGTGTTGATGTTTGTAGAATCACAAAGGGTGCATGTATGGAGCACCTGTAAGGTATGTAACAAAAATTAAATAAAAAAATACACATACTCCTATCTCAAGTGTATTGTGTATTACAAGTTGTTAAAACCCCGACAATCATTTTGAATAACCCTGTGCATTAGTTCTGTGCTTGGGATCCCAGTGTTCAGCGCTGCCACCAATTCTTAACTTTGCCGTTGTTTCATTAATGGCTATACCATTAGCAACATAACGAAGGCTATGTTGCCGTGTGCTTTCATTAATCACCGCTGCAGGAATGACGTATAATGGAGATATGGTGACAGTTTACCTTCGGAATTAGATGGGAGTGCTTAACTGCACCTCCCGACCTCTTTAACCCAAGGAAAGGACCCCGGTGCACACTGGACGGCATGTGTGGACCCCAGAACCCCTGTAGAGACATTGCCGAAGAGAAAAGCTCAATACACCGCAGAGCCTCTAACCCTCAGTTCTCTGGTCGTACATAGCCTAGCAACTAGCTACCTGACTCAGCATGCGTAATATAGGCTTCCGTATTTTGTAAATTATGTTGCGATATTACATGAATTAAAGCTGCATTGCAATGCTGTTAAGTTTCATCTTTGCTGTGTTCGTAAAGACGTACTGATGGACTGGTATGGAACTCTTAAATTTTGGCTTTGCATTCAAAAATGAGAAAATTTGTCAATTACCGCAGCTTTTGTGTTATCATCTTCCTGCTAGTGACGAACTTTTTTTTTTTTTTACGTATGGAGAATCGAATTAGCAACAATTTTAAGCGTCATCTGTTGATTCAGAGCTGCCTGAGGTTTACACGAATTTTAAAGGTGGATGTTCAGCAGTATTTATTCATTACGTACTAATGGGTTTTGTGAAATCGTTAGAAGTAACACAGTACACTGGTAAAAGAAATAAGAGTAACGTGAACACCGGGGACCGCGGTAGCACAGTGGTTAAGGTGCTGTGCTACAAGTTGGAAGGACGCTGGTTCGATCCCAGTTGGTGTCATTGACATAAATCCTTCTGATCGCACTAAGGCCCTGGGGTCGACTCATCCTCTAACAGAAATGAGTACCAGGGGTATTTCCTGGGGGTAAAGGTGGCCGGTGCGTAAGGCTGACAACCTACCACCATCCTGTGCCGTTGTCACGAAATCTGGGAACCTTAACTTCCTGGAACCCTCTGGGCCACTTCAGGCCTGTAACGGGACTGCTTTACCTTTACCTTTGCGAACACATGCAGTGTTAGGTGTCGTGGCCTTTAATCAGTGAAAGCAGAAATACGGAACGCTGTCAGTGACTGTTACCAACAGTATAGTGGCAAACGGTGGGGTGTGGGTGACATTAGTACCATATAAATAGACTGATATTGGGACAAGTCTCTGAAAAAATGTGAAACTCTTTTTAAATGTTTGGAGACCTGTTAAATATCAGCGCGTCCGCGTAACCTGTGATGTTTGTCGACGAATGGTGGAGCGTAAATTAAAACATTGTACGTCTACGGTAGTAGTTGACACAGGAAGTTCCGAGGTCGAATCCCTTGTCACCGAACACGTTGAAGTGTTTGCAACGCTTTATGTCTAGTGTAGAAGATTATTTAGGCACACCCCTAAAATGACAGTGTTTTGTCATGCCCGTCACTCCGTCGAAACGAATATGGGGTATTGTACAGGGCCACTGTATTATCCGAAAACTAACGGTTGTCATGCATGTCTGTTGTTTGTCTCATTAACGTAAATCCATCCGCCCACGCGGCGGCTCAATGGCGGCGGGAATTGACAAGCGGTAGTTGTCACATGAAATAAGTACCCTGTACTAAAAGTGCCATGGCCGACTCCTGCATGATCCGTATAAATTTTCATTCGTTTTTATCTCTCCGTTTTATTTGACAATACTATCCGGTTATGTTTCCGGATTTGTCAGGTATATGGCGCTGTTATGCAAGTATGTCCCAGAGAGAGGTGGCTTGGTCTGAAACATTGACGTTACAGTTAAGAAAAACAAAAGCCATTTTACTGTAATTAAGTAGCTAAGTCGCCGTGGAGATTTTGATGGCACGACATCGTTTACGAAGTAAATAATAATAATAATAATAATAATAATAATAGTGCTCGTAATGTAGGAAGCACATTTGAGAATGACATTCAAGAAACGGACCCGAGGAAAATACATAAGTATTTAGGCATAGAATAGATCTTTGACATACAGCGTACGAATGAGAAGAAAAAGTTGAAGAAGGAATACTTGAGGGTATGGAGACTAGTTTTGGGTACAGAATTATGTGCAAAGAATATAATTCAAGCAGTTGGATCAGTGGCTGTACCAGTACTGAGATACAGTTTTGGAATTGTTAACTGGTGCCAAAAAGAACTGCAAAAACTGGACCGGATTACTAACCATTCATGGACAGTATCACCCAAAAGCAGATGTAGATCGCTTGTATGTTCCCAGAAAACAGGGAGGAAGGGGCTTGATGCAGTTAGAAGCAGCCTATGCAGTAGAAATTACAAAACTGGTGGAATATGTAGACAGGAAGGAAGACCCACTAATACAGGTTATCAGAACACACCAACACAACACCGACTCAGCAGTGTTACAAACAGCTAGATGCCTCAAGACAGAAGTGCAGAGAGAAACAAGAAAAATGAGGGATAGCATAGCGGAGAAAACAAAAGAAAGATGGCACGGGAAGAGGGTGCATGTACAGTTGGCACGTAACTTAGATGAAAAGCTGGTGGATATTGAACAGTCATATCGCTGGGTAAAATCTGGCGACATCATTGGAGAAACAGAAAGTACAATAGTGGCAGCTCAAGGCTAAGCAGTTTGTACAAACTATTTTAAGAACAAAATTTTGAAGGAAGAAATTGAGAGTAAATGCCTGTTATGTAAACAACATGAAGAAACCTCTGAACGCCTAATCTCGGGGTGCCCGATTTTGGCGAAGTACGAATATGAAATGAGACACAATAAAGTTTGTACACATATGCATTACTCAATATGCAAAGCCTTAGGCATTGAAAGCACAGACAAATGGTACACACACATATGCCCAAGCCAGTGTGTGAGGAGGGAGATGTTACAGTGTTGTGGAATCAAGCAGTACATACAGACAGAGAAGTTACAGCAGATAGGCCAGATATAATAATTAAAAACAAAGAAGAGAAATATGCGCACTGATAGATGTGGTAATACCTGCAGACATAAATGTTGTGCAAAAGGAAGCGGAAAGGAAGTTAATATACAAGAGTTTATGTATAGAGATACAGCGAATGTGGAACCTGAAAGTACGGTTACACCAGTAATAATTGGAGCCATTGCAATAGTAACTACAAGCTTAAGGAAAAATTTGGAAACTGTACCAGGAAAACATTCAATAGATTCACTACAAAAACAGCTATATTTGGAACATAACACGCAACACGGAAAGTACTGCAGTGTGAAGCTTGAAGCCTGAGCGTGGGGATCACCGCTGGTTCAAGAGAAGTACCAGGAAGAAAAGGCCTGTGACAAGAGACGTCCATATCGTATAATAATAATAATAATAATAATAATAATAATATAGGTAATTCGTAGTTGGGCCACTTGTTGACCCGTTCCGTTCTCACACGTCTAGAAGTCTCTTGAATGATCTCTCCTGGTGAAATAATGAAAGACTATATATAAGTGTAAACATTAGTAGTCAAAGGATAAGAATCCACGGAGCCTTACGTCCACTTCCCACATGTCTTCATGAGTAGGTGCGTAAGTAAACCCGGAGACAGATGCACTTTTACTTTATGACACGTCTGGCCAACTTCAACCCTCAGGAGGGTCACGTAATTCGTTAAGGGCTCGCTCGACGGTCGCACGTGTGTATACATATATCCTAAGCGGGGAGCGGGGATTGAATTCACCAGAACACCGTTATTTACTAACAGTAAGTTGCGCTAAATGCACAGTTGGACAAGGCAGTGGGACTTATTAACTCGATAGAACATTTGATTTACTGTGTGCTGTCTTAAAAGTGATCAGCTATAGCTTGTAAATATGGTCTGTGCTAATAAAGTTGCCACATTATGTTCTGTAGACTTATTATATTATGTTTGTTAAATTGTCCTACTGAAACTATTCAGGGGTGCATATACTTCCCTCGAGGGCCGCATATTGACCAGCCCTGCTTCAAGGTATGTCTGCACTACGGCGTCACTGATGCTAAATGTCCCACCTTTCCATAGTTTACATAAATTCCGTGAAAGTTATATCGGGCAAATTCTGAAGTAGGTGGAGAACTAAATTGTGACGTTCGTGTGACACAGCTAAGTAACGTAAGAATGAGTAAATAAGCAATCCTTCGTTAAGACAAGACATTAAATGACAACAACAATGAGCAATAATAAATGTAGCTTTGCTTCCTTACTCCACTGGTCATTATTTTTAGCCTCTCTTCAAGCATATTGATTCCCGATTTTTGCATTTTTATCTGTTCACGAACAGCCACTTAAAGTTCCTCATGACCATAGCATCGACGACCACCAATTGTCTCTTCAGCGACACAGACAACATGGTGGATGGTTGAGAAGTTTCCAGTGAAACGACTGCGGCAGTTCCTGTCCACCGTGCGGTGTGTCCGGGAGCATTGTCATGCTGAGGGGACACACCTCGCGACATATCGTTTGTACGGGCCGCTCAAGAAGCACTTGGGAGATTGTGGATTATACAGTAATGAGGAAGTGCAGTTGGCTGTTCATGAGTAGTTGCGAGGGCTCAAGAGCTTGATTTGTACCGCAGTGGAATTTTTAAGCTCCGCCAAAATGGGGCATGCTTTAGTGTGGTCGGAGATTGTGTTAAAAAATTATTACTTAGTGGAATAAGTGAGCTAAATGTATACAATGTTGTAATCACAACATATTTGAATTTTGCGACCTAGGGAACCTTACTGATAGAATATCTTTCGTATGAAGTAAGTGGCTAAGCTTTTGATATCGGTCATGTCCCGCTTATACTGAGGCCACTGACGAAGTGCCGGGGATCGCTGCCCTTCACACTTCCTTGTCCTCGAGTATCGTCAAGCGGTTCATTTCACGAGAATATTGCCTGCGATGGCCACACGATAATTTCCGCTCGCGGCAAGCGTCTTTGCCGGCTTGTGAAGGCCAGAAGGCAATGGAGGGGAATACAACATCAGACAGAAAGATGAGAGCCTCGAAGGCTCTATTCCCACACCCATGCGACTTACTTCTGTGTCCACTAGCACCGAAAGGGACTTGTGAAGCTAGAAGTTAAATTTCTTTTTTTTTTCTTTACCCTACGTAATGTGTTTTGTACTTGCTTTATTCAGGAGGGAGATGTACGAGTATGTGCCTGGTGAGAAGGGTTAAGGTTTGAATGCTGGTTAAACAAGTGGGGGCGAGAGCGGTGGCTTGTGGTCTGCTGAAATAGAAATACACGCCGCTGTGGCTACTTGGGAGTGTAGAGTGCGTAGTATCAAAATTAAGTATATATATTTAAAGAGTTTTTTTGACTGTGTCAAGATTTTGTGCCAAGTGAAGTGCATTTCGCAAGGATAAGTGCCAGAATGGCGAACTTGTCAGATCTGGAAGTCCATTGGCATGTGTCCTGCACGAAGTCATATTGAATTTCTGTAAGCAAACCCACAACTTCGAAGAGTTAACCGATTTTTTTTTTTAAATTCAGTGTGCTATTATTTTTCCTTCAGTCGCAACCAATTTTTGAAAATATGTACTTAATTATGAAGCACCTTATGTCTCGTCAGTGACGTGATCTAAGGAATCTGATTTATTGTTCAGAAACTTCTTATTCGACCTTTTCCAAATTTAGGGCAGTATTGCGACTTGAAGTCACTGATTGAGAGCATTCGTACGGTGCTGGTTTGGGTAACGTTTTTCCATTTTTTGAATTTGCATGGGAGGCCACCGCCGTGGTATTTTTTTCGTGCATGTTGTAAAGTCTGCCCGATGGTGGCCAAAACGGCCGAAACATGTAGCAAACGATTGAATGCATAGTGTTCTAAAAGTTGCGTTCGCTGTGTCAATAAATAAATTGATTTTCCCAATCTTTAGATGCATCATCCCCGCTGTGTTTTATTTACAATTAAAAGGGGTTCTTTTAACTCAAAACACGACTATCTTATTTTCTTATCTTTATTTAAGTTGACGATATGTTTCGGCCTTTGCACTGGGCCATCTTCAGGTCACAAGATATACAGACTATTAATGTATATTATTGGGAAATTGAACGACATCGATATCTTGTTGAATTTTAGATGCATACGTATATATCCTATTTTATGATTCACATTATTTTATTTATGATTCACACTGTAGAGTCTCCTCATTTATATATTTTGTGACCTGAAGATGGCCCAGTGCAAAGGCCGAAACATGTCGTAAGCTTAAATAAAGGTAACAACATAAGATAGTTGTGTTTTGACTCAAAAACCCCCTTTTAATTGGTTTTCCCATTTGTTATTTTTTATTTATTTATTTATTACTTAACGATTCAGCAGCTCACGTGGTGTTGCGTGCAGTGTTATGTGATTGGCGAATAATGAAATGGACTTGCCAGCAAGGAATCGGCCATGGCATAATTGTCGTTACTCTCTACGTCTCACTTTGCCCGTCTCTGTGTCTGTATGTATTGGTGTATGTTATATACATACATACATACACACACACACACACACACATACATACATGCAAGCATGCATACATACATACACACACACACATACATACATACATACATACATACATACATACACATACATACATACATACATACATACATACATACACATACATACATACATACATACATGCATACACATACATACATACATACATACATACATACATACATACATACTTTTCATTCCACTTTAGCGCAGCCTAAATACAGATACTATGCAAAAGGATTTCATTAAACTTGGCCCGTATAACCTCACGTTTTGGCGTCGCTGCCGTGTTTCAAATTGTCTTTCTTCCAACATTTGTTATATCTGCGTATCGACTTTATGTGCCTAGCTCCAGTAGTTCGTTAGTTAACCGCTGCCAAATTGTAACGCTAAATAAAAAAATCACACGGATCCAAGTTATCTTTTGACATCCTACCCATTTTGCAGGCTGTTGCTATGCACAATTTCTGTATCGTAAGTTACATAGGTGGCAATATTGTCGCTCCCATCTCACAAATTCGCCCGTCTACTTTGTTGTTGTGTTTGTTGTTGTTCCTCATTATAGGAAGTGCTAAAGTGTGGAATTAGAGTGTTCTCCAGTTGGCATGTCGTCATAGCAAGTTTGGTGAAAGTCAGTCACCTGTTTCGAAAACTGAAATGGAGGTACACATAGTAAAGCGGTCTCAAAAGCCTGCTTTTTTCTTTTAAGGAAGTTACACTGGGCTAATAACAGATATATTCAGTATCATGACAGCTAGTACCCTAAATTCTGGAGCAGAGCCAACGCCCGGAACGTCGTCTGGCCCATTGTTGAATATCTCATGACAGTGCCCACTGTGATGTAGGTACAATGAAGCAGTTGTTACCACGTCGGTGCTGATGAAGCTTCCTGTTGTGTAGAGAATGATGTCATGGAAATTGGTACAATCTGTGTAAATATGGAAGCGAATTAGTGGTCTGAGCACTCAGATTTCCGCCTTCTCTTTCGGACATTACGTGATTTGCTGCTTAACCGCCGGCCCTGTATCCTGAACCTTTTACGTGATTCCAAGCGACCGCCGGGAGTACAGTACGGTTAGGTAAGAGTGAGTCACGTAAATTCTGGTTTGTTAATTTAATCATTGTAAATGCGTGGTCATTATTGATGCATATTTATCCTGTTGTCTCGTAAACATACGTATTTCATGCAGTGTTTTTCATTGTTCTGCGAATCTGCAGTATCGGCGGTCCCGTATAACATACGAGTACATTCCTGAATCAATATCGGTGAACTGGGGTAACGCCTTTTCAGCCTGCAGATAAAAAGACTTTAATTTCAGAGGAGAGAGGGGGAGAATGAGGTTACTTTTGTGACGTCATCCACGTCACTCTTTGCCAAGGGGCCGTACTTGGTGCAAAGAAGAATCAGAAACATATTCCAAGAATTCTTACCTATATTTTACTTCTTAGTGCGGTAACAAATTCGTGACGTATGAAGTTTATTTACCCTGATCATGTAAGAAACAGGATGCTCAGAAACGTCGGTACGCGTCTGCCAGACTGTACGGCGTTTCGTGACAAGACGGCGATATTCGTAGTCAATTGGTCAGTTTGGAGCGATTAGGAAAATGTCAGTAATGGTGTAACGAAATAGATACTGGTTGTTGCAATGCAGGTAGTTATTTTAGACTATGTAAGAGTGAGAGGATGAAAAACGGCTTTGGTAGGGGGACGTTCTATGTTGAGAAGCAGACAAGCTGGAGGGAAACAAGAAATGTGTGCTTGTGTCAACCGGGTTTTGATTCCTTGACCCGCCTTCCACGCGCCAAAGGTTCATTGTTGCAGGACGGACGATGAGCGATAGACCACGGCATGTTAATTGTTCTCGCAGCCAGGAGCGATGGGGAAGGGGGGGGGGGAGGACTTTCGACTATATGTAGAGTTTTAGAAAATATGACTCCAGTTTTACTGGTGACATCACCTCTTCGTCGCGACACCTGAGCTGCGGACACGGTATTAACCCGTTACTGTTCCTGTGCATGTGCATGACATTTCGGTACAAAAGTAACTGAGGAACCGTAATATGCGTCGCCGCTCTAGAATGGCTGCCTTTCCGTATGGGTGTGGTTGCAGCCCAGCAACCTGCGTCTGGCCAGTGCACACCGTCAAACGACATTGCTAATTTCATGCAAATTATCTGTTTTTGGGGGGGGGGGCGCCTATTCACGTCCTTGTTGTGCCTGTCCTCAGCAACTTGAGACCTGCTGAAAGTTGAAGGCCTATTTTGCTTAATTTTGTTGCCGTCTTACAGTTTTAATTAAAATCGGACACTGCGCGAGAAGATTTAAGTTTCTTTCTGCACTCGTGTCAAGCGTTACTGACTAAATGTTTAGAGTAGAATTTGTAGAAGAAAACGAGGCAGACACTTTGGGTTGAATACGCTTGTGCTGTTCAAGTCATGCCGTTTTAGAGATAGTTCAACAAAACTGTAAAACCTTTCGACTTACATCGCCGTTCATACGGTAGCTAAAACAGTGTTTATTGAAGGAGTGAATCGGTAGAGTCAGTGACAGAATTGATATGCAGTGTGTATGTTTTCTAAATTTTTAGGTTCCGAGCAAGATGGCACTTCTCTTCCAGTGCTTTGCGACCTGACAGTTACAGGCGTCAGTATTGTGTAAGGAATTTCGTTGCACGACTTGAACCTGCCATGAAATTAATTACGTGTAGCGCGTTTCATAACTAGGAATACATAGGGCCTGTCTTATTTTCTAAAGAACTCTACTGTCGTATCATGAAATAGGGCATGCCCCGAAATTTGAAGATTTGCCCTAAAGCAGGTGTCTTGACATTCAAATCATAAACCGGCCAAGCGGCCGGGCATCAATTTATGATGTAAAGTAGGTATTTCTATTAAAATGAAACACACCATGAAAAGTAATCCATATTTTGAATAACAAAATCAAAAGCTTTAATTATTGAATTAGTGTTATTTCATTGCTTCTTTCTCTCTCTCTCTCCTGACGTGTGTTTACGTTACCGTCCATGGATAGCAAACCATTTTGAGCCTTCCGGCCAGTGATAAGAACATTTTAAATGCAAAAATTCTTCAACACTTAGCCGGACAGCTGTCTTTAATTGCAACCAGATGAGTGAGAGGGCCCTATAAAGTGATCGCTGGCGGACCGTGCCTCGTGTTTGACCCCTGCCCTCGTACGTGTACACGTAGCTTGAAGCCACACTATCATGGCAATTCATCATAGCAGGCTGTTGCAGTGCCTCGTGCTCTACAGTGCTGTTTAGTGTGATGTCCTGTTCGAATCGTGGTCACGTTGCAGATATCCTGACTAATGTTTTGTGGTTCTTCTGAGTATTGTGAAAACGACTTATTGCTCTTGGATCTTGAAATAGCTACAGCTAATTGTTACGAATTCCATCTGGTCATTCAAGATCATCATCTTCTTTTGTACAAAGGTTTGCTTCAAAAACTTTTGCAGTTGAAGCATCGTTGTTGTTGAAGATTGAAGTCTTCCGGGATGTAACGCCGTGTCCAGTGGTAGTTACCGGTGCCTAAAAGGAGCATAATGATTCATGTTCAGGGTCAAGCATTCCAAGAACTTAGTGTCTTACCACATTTTGTGCGGCCGTCGAGTTTGTAATGAAGCCGTTGAGCTCCTTCTAAACGTCGGGAACTGTTTGCCAGTCATCTAGGCGCAACGTCCCAGGAACACCGCTGTGAGAGCCTCAAATCTTTGCAGCGTTAGTACTGTTAATTCTGTTATTCACAGCGTCAGTGCATTGTGAACAAGAGTAGAGTCGAGCAGTATAGTGTAGTTATGTGCGGCGCTGTATGTTTAAAGAAATGTATGTTACGCCAGTGTACTTTTTAAGGAAAACGTTTGACCGGGCCAGAGTGTTTTATGGATCAGTGTAAAGTTCAAGGTACTTTCAGCGTAACATTTCAGTGACAACAGTTGCATATAGGCGGGTGGTGGAAGCGAAATTCCAGTCTTTTTGAACCTTCAACACTAGATCTATGTAGAGCTGTGTGGTTAGGCATACTCCACTCGTTGCCCCTTGGACGGGAAGACCGGTGGGCCCCTGGGGCTGCTTCGATATGGCGACGAAGAGAAAAATCTCCCATGCTTTGAATTAAACCGAGAAGTTCGACCAGTCCTTAGCCTAGCAAATATAGTGACATCTGTCCGCTCCATATTGTAACTCGTCATGTGACAGTTTTATGGCTAAGTGTTATGAACACAACAGATTCTGTTCAGAGTATTTGTATTTTTTTCATTCTGTGATTAACTTAACTAACTAGCTAACGAACTGACTGGCTGACTGGCTGACTGACTGACTGACTGACTGACTGACTTACTGACCGACCGACCAACCAACAAATCAACTAACAAACCAACCAACCAACCAGCTAACGCCATGGAGCGGATTCCTTCTTGGAAAGCTGCTTCGGTTAGTCTAAAATTTCCCTACGTTTTATGAATCCCGATGATTCATTGCCTTCTTCACTAAAACGTGTCACTCTTCCATATCCTGAGCCACATCGATCCAGCCCACGCCCTCACACCCGATTTCCTTAAGGTCCGATTTAGTATTATCCTCCACTCTACGGTCTAGGGGTTCGCAGTGGTTTCTGTCCGTCAGATTTCCAAAGTGGAACCGGATTTACGCTTCTTCTCTCTTCCATGTATGCCTCGTGCTCTGCCCATTTCATTCTTCTTGTTTTGACCATCCGAATAATATTTGGTGCGTAAAACAAACCAAGAAGCTCTGCATTTTGCATTTTCCTGCAGTCCCCTGTTTACGTCGTCCCATTTAGGCCGCAACCTGTTCTTGAACAACCACAGCCAATATTCCTCCCTCAATGTGAGAGACCAAGTTTCACACCCATACGAAACAACAGTCATAATTATAGTTGTGTATATTTTGAACGTAAGATTTTTTTTTAAAATGAAACGGGAAGACAGACGATTCTGGATCGAATGGTAACAGTCATTTCCGTGGTTCAATCTACTCTTAATTTCTTTATGAATGCAGTTTGATTAGCTAGGGTTCCCAAATATTTGAACTTCGCCGTACCTCAAAGGATTTATCACCTGTTTTTATGTTGTGATTTTGTCCTGCATTTTGTTAATGTGGCATGAATTTATACTTTGTTTTCTCAGGATTTGCTTGTAGACCTGTCCCTGGACTAGCGCCCAATAAAACTGCTGTCTTCTTGTAGTATGCATGCTTTCACCCATTCAGTTAACATCATCGACATGTACGAGAAGCTGATATGTACGATTTAATTTCAAGCCTTGTTGGTTTGCATGAATCCTTCTAATGGCGTATTCTAATTCATAGTTAAAAGCAGCGGTGACAAACCTCCACTGTGTTTCAGACCATTGTTAATGGGAAATGTATCAGACAGTTGTTTGCGTATCCGGACTTTCCTGCAGATGTGGTTAAAATTTATTTTTAATACCTAAGTAAAATTGTTGGGGTACCAATCTCTGTTAGAATATTATACAGAACGTTTTTCTTAACAGAGTCGTGCGTTGCCTTGAACTCTATAAATAGCCGTTGGACTGCCCCGTTGCATTCCCACTTTTCCTCACGTATTTGACAAATGCAGAATGTGTGACCATTAGCTGATCTCTTACATCCAGATCCACACTTAATATTTCTCAATCATATTTTGTTCAAATGGAATTAACTTGACAGGAGGACGTTGGAAGAATTTTTGTGTGCTGTTAATAACAGTGGTATATCTCGATAATGCGATTAATGTAAACTAAATTAGTGGCGACATAACACGGATTCGTGATCGGTCATGCTGTCAATTTCTGAACAGTTTATCACCGTTAGAAATTTCTGGAAACATTACTGCATATCAGGACCATGCTACGGGCTTAAAGAGGACACAAATTACTAACGGAACCGGATAAATGAAATCAGTGGCGTACCAGGGGGGGTGGTGTTCAAAACCCTCCTCCCCCCGAAATTCCGAAGGCCCTCCAAAATCGTGCCAAACTCAACCCGACTGTGAAAACTGTTAAAAATTGCTGAATTTAGGACGCTACCACCTCAAGATGTTCGGAAAAAAGGCAGTAACATTCTAAAACTACCGCCGGTTCGCAATTGTTTTACATTAGCATTGAAAAATAAATTGGTTGTCATCATAAATAGTCTTATAAAGTACCAAAAATTAAGGAAATTTTACTATATGAAATGAAATTTCTTGTACCAAATTACAGCTTGCTCCAGAACCCGTGACTAGGGGGCTACCGCCCCCAGATCCCCGTTCTCTCTGTCCTCTGTCCTCAAATGAATTTCTTGAACTCCCCCCCCCCCTCCGCACAAAATTCCTCGTTACGCCACTGACCCCTTCCACTTTTCACTTCCTCTTCTTCCCTTC
>Ga0123354_10006639_pt1 | contig 17239 bp, 9 predicted proteins | sample TergutLab28metaG_2_FD_97872 | JGI IMG/M metagenome (GOLD analysis project Ga0123354, IMG submission 97872) | Labiotermes labralis P4 segment gut microbial communities from Petit-Saut dam, French Guiana - Lab288 P4 | ecosystem: Host-associated > Arthropoda: Insects > Digestive system > Gut ...
AACAAAACTCCCTGAAGATGGTCTTGACAGACTGAAACATGTAGGAGTTGTAGGAATTATTTTAACCAAGTGACGTGTTTTAATGCGTAAATAAGATTTTAGTATCACATATTGGTGCAATTAGTTGGTTATATTTGAATAAAATCCATGTACAGTAGTTTCGATGTCCGATACGGTGTCCGGTTCGAATTTCGAAATAAACTGAAGGTTTCGGTCATTTTATTTTCAAACCATTCAAACCGTAAAATATACAAGGAAGTCCTAAAAGCGTCTTTAACCATTTGAATACTTAAATTAATCTGCATTAGGTAAATGAACATTCAGTTCGTACCTCACAGTAACAACAGCGTACTTGGAAATGGTATGCAGTCAAACACAACTATATCACTTAAGGTGTATTTAATGGCTATACTAGACAACTACATGTTTCGGCCTATACTGGCCATCTTCAGGTTGTCTTAAGAGAACTTAACTTAAGGTCCTACTACATACATTGAGTGCGAACGTGGTGCATAGGTCTCTACATACGGGCCTTATTGCTTAAAGTAATTCTACATGTGGAGGTGGGTGCTCTGACTAGAGGCACGGTGCTGCTAGTTGTGTTTGACTGCATACCATTTCCAATTTTCACACACACAAGTGGGATGACACACTTCCTAGAACAGCGTACTGCCATCAGTAAGAAAAATCGGCGAATGCTGTATAGAAAAACAACCGTTATTTACTGTGACAACCGCATGAACACAAACTGTATGGGCGAAACGCACTGACTTTAGTTTTACACTTCGGGATAAATACAGAAACCACTGGTATTTGAATGGGATAAATAAACCAGCGAACACAACTACTGAAGCTTTCGTCATACTCTCTATCTGTTTGAAATCTAGGACTCTAATGGAAATATTACCTGACAAGAACGTATATAGGAGATACGCACTGAATACATTTGCAAATAACATTAACCTTTTGACGCCTAATGTCAACCATAGTGGTCGTACCGCACCGCTAACCTCTATAAAGTTGCATTTTATATATTTATTCAACAAATATAGGTACTGAATATTTTAAACACGGTATATACTCTCCGTTTCTTTCTTTTCAAAATGCAGTTTGTTTCACAATTCTAACGTATTTGGTTCCTGTATTATTTACATTTAATATACAGGATGTGCCAAAATTTAAAAAAATTCCGGCGCCAAAATTAATCAATAAACACATCTTTTCATGTCTTTTGTAAATTTACGTATACCGCCATTGTAAGTTCGCTGGAAAGGCCGCGTTGAAATAAGCCTGATATAAGAGTTAATTCTGAAAGCTTCAAGATCATATAAAATTATAGGATAGTCGATTGTTTTTAACTGAATGAAACATAGCCATATCATTCTCAAGCAACTAAGTCTTAAATCTGCGATTCTAAACCGAAGGTTCATATACTCTTTGGAGTACATTAAACCCCACTGGGAGTACGTTAAGCACATTTAACACATTATCAAACAAGGTCGAATTGCTCTAAAGATTCTAACAGCGTTCCTGTCTACAACCTTTCTGTGTACGAATAGAATAATTTTGCTTAAAATGAAAACACAACCGGTAAGTCTGCTGGAAGAGATTCAAAAACGTCGCCTTACATACAAGATTACCGACATATGTATGTTGGTATGACTGTACTACAGGCGAAGACGGCAACATCACATGAAAACTTAATGAGACGGTAAGATTCTGTCGTATAATGAAAATCCTTTGATGGATCAGATTGCCAGAAGAAAGGGTGAGCTTGGATCCATACGTCAGCAGTACACTTCATAAATGCAAAGAGGACACGTGAATTGAAGGCTCAAATTATAAACTACAGCACCAAACATATGTGAATTCATATTGGTCTGACACTCCGCCCGCCTTACTCCACGGGGAATAGATCACCATTAGCCACCGTGCAGATGAATAGGTTGGCAGAGAGTCGATTTGGACATAGCGATATCCGTACCGGAAATTGAACCCCGGCTATTCAGCGCGTAGCCAGTCAGTCACTTGATTCAATTTACTGCAGACACGGAAGCTTGAATTCTCTCTTTTCTGCAACACAGTGTTTAGATTGGCTTCTATCTAATGAACACAGGGGTAAAGCGACCGAAGCGTTAAGCTGACCACTAATCTTTATATACCCCGATGTATAGCCAGCGTTAAGGTTCTAATTTCAGTCCTACTAATAAGCCTACGGCTTCGTACTTAATCACAGCCACAACTTTAAGTTCAGTTACTGATTTTCGGGCGTGCGGTTGTGTCTCTTGTGTGTGACAGTGTGTGTATTTTAATGAAGGTTGGCCTTCCTGTTGCCCTCATGCTCTAGTGCAATCTTCAGTGTTTATACGTGACAGCTTGTGTTTGTGTTTGTGTTTGTGTGTGTACAGGTACTTGTTGAGGTCACAACCTTATAGTACTCACTCAGCGCTCTGCAATGAATTCTGCCCTTCTTCTGCGTGGTTTCTGTAAACAAGGAGAAAACAAATTAATTCCGCTGCTTCCTAGAAATATAACAAGATTAACAACTACTTATAACGCAATATTATGGTGCGTTAGCTTAACCATTGTTTCCATGGAAACAGGAAAACGCAACAAGGCCTTCCACTTGTACTGTTGTTGGCTGACATGTAACTGTCAACAATACGAAACCTTTGAGTGACAGCAAAATATAAATAAAGATATATATATATATATATATCGTCCTGCTGTCAACAAAATAAACTTACTTCATGTAAACTTCCCTATATTTTTGTCCGATTCTACTCAAATTTGGAGTTTCTCGACAGATTTTCGTAAAAGTCCTTTATGTCAAATTTCACGAAAATCCTTCCAGTGGGAGACGTGCTGACACAAGCAGGCGGGTAGAGAGACAGTCAGGCATGACGAAGATAGTACGTGTGTTTTTATATTTATGTGAACGCGCCTTAAAATTCCGAGTTCATTTTCGGCAATATTTACAACAAAAGCGGTTCGTGTCTTTTTGTTTTCATCAGTATCTTAAAATAGGCTCTGGCCAGTTTCTTCGTCGAGGTTTCCAGTTCATCACCAATAATCATCCCGTCGCTGGACTCTGCATAACCCGTGAAAATAATGTGAAATGCAGTCCGCTACCTCCAGATTAGCTCATCATCAGTGGTGGAAAAGTTTAAACGAAATGGCATAGTTCATAATTTTCAGTCTTGTAAAGTGCAGACGATAATTGTACATATTAAAAGATATAATGTGGTAGACAAATTTACCTGGTCTGTGTCCAAGAACAACTCTGTCATTGGCCTAAGCGAGAGAGAGAGAGGAAATCTACTATAAAACCTCTGTTAGGACAGGTGATCCAACCGAGAAAGAACCGCATACCTACCGCACACAAGTCACGTTCGTCAGCGCTGAGATAATAACTGCAATAAATTGAAAGACAGACAATATACGTATAACGCAACCTTGATATGCGTTCGTACAGTCATGTGTATTTGTAGCCTTAGGTATCCAGTATGCAATGTTCATGCGCCATATTGTCATCTGTGCCTTGCCCCACTCTATAATAATTTTCCACATTATCTCATAAAGGGCACGATTTTCGGGGGAAAAAAAATTACTTACTATGCAATGTGTGTTTCGATAATTTTCTACACTTTTGTCTGAAACATTTTTCATTCTAAGAAGAACTGAGGGAGATATGATAAAGAATGTATATTAGTCTTCATGTAAAGTACTCTTTATTCTTATCCGATTTTAATGACACTTGAATTTTCTCGACAGTTTTTTTTTCGAAAAATAATTAAATATCAAATTTAGACAAAAGTTTAGACTGAGCTGCATTTCAGTCAACGCCAGCTACCAATATATCTAGCATGTGTTCTGAAGATTCATTCAGGAAACTGTTTTTCTTTACACGCTGAACAACAGATGCGATTACGAAAGAGGACATCATGAATACGTGTGGTAAGATAGATGTGCAGGTTTTCAACAACTAGAAATGTTCGGTCTCAAACTCAGGCTCTCAAAGTCACCTGAACTTTTCATGAGGCATAGCGGGTAGCCAACCTAATGGGATTACCAAGATGACAACTCGAAATCCTTAGGGGATTCTCGACGGTCCGAAGCAATACCCAAGGGATAAAATGATTATGTGAGAATAGGAAGAGAGATAGCAACGGATCGCGTGTTGAGTTTAACAGCTGCCAAATTACACCATGTTCTACAGCCAATTTGGCCCCTTCAAAACGTGCTCACTTTTGTTTCATATAAAATAACCATAATTAGAAGGAACTCCTCTGGCAGTACGTGTTCATTTAGTCGCTTCAGATATGTGTATAATATTTCACCTTGCTCACTCCAGGGTGCAGCGTCGTTTTGAGCCATTTGAGAGACGTTCACCTAACCATTATTCTCCCTTCACGGCAGCTAAATAGTCATCGCTGTTTTAACGGAACCCCACAACTTGGCCCTATTCTGTTACAGTTAAATACGGGTCAGCCCCTTTTACGCACAAAATTAATTAAACTTCAGTTTCATATTGTCATTCTACATAAGAAACGTTTATTTAAAAAAAAATGGCCTATTTTCTGCTTTCTCCCGCCCAAAATTCTATAGGCATTTCTCATTTCAGTTATGCGTCCTACACGTGAGGTCTATCTCAGTCTTCTTGATTTAATTATCCCAGAAATATGAACACGATATGAACGTCTTCTACGTTTAACATTCTGCACTCCTGTAACATGCACATTATTAGGATCCAACTGATAGAACGCCATTAAATTAACATAGCGTGACGCTCTATCTGACTGCAGACCACCATTTAATCTCTCTCCCCAACTCCCCGCAAATCTCTGGACAGCTGTTTGAACTCTTTATGGGTGAACCGACCGCCCGCAATAAGCATGTCCTTCCGTCCGTCTCGGGAGACCTGTTACAATTTTCCTCCTTCAGTGTGTGATTGCTGTTGGTCGTTTCTTTGTCTTTTTAACGGCCTTGTGACAGTTTCTTGAGTTATATGGCGTAAAACTGTAAACTGTAGGGTTTTTCTGAATGACGATTCAGACGAATAGCGACAGAGGAAAACCACAAAGTCGCTCATTCCTTATAGTTGGTCTAATAATCGGTACATGAACCAGAGCCTCCCACATACGAAGCACGAATCCCAGTAAGTCTAGTACTGAAATATACGTGTATATTCATATATATTCACCAACACATGCACACTCTTTACTGTAAAGCAAGAGGAAGAGCAATACAACATCCGAACCCATCACAGACAAGGAACGACATGCTACCACAATGCCATCGTAGCAACAAGCGATATGAGTAACTTTAGCATGAACTAATAGCTCCCTGAAGATGGTTTAAATATAAACCGAAACATGTCGGAGATTTTAACTATTTTAACAAATTAAAGTTTTATAGTGTCAGTAAAAATTGTGCATGTGTTGGTGAATATATATGAATTGTTACAATATGCACGGTGAAAAACTGAAAATACGTGTATAATTTACGGTGGCAAGGAGGTAATGCTGACAATATCCTTCATCGCAGCACTAGCCGCTGTGCACCTGGCACGCGGTCATTTCATCGGTTTGAATTCAAAGAGACCAACAGCAAGATCGAACAACACTTTTGAGTGGATAGCACCCATACCTTGTGTTCAGGATATTCCAGGTTCTGATCTTGACCTCAAGACCGTCTACTGAGCCTAAGGTATCTGGCAACTAATGACAATACCTCCAGGAATATTTCGAGTTAAGTACTTGCCTCCATTCAGACCACGGCCACCTTTCAAATTTGTATTGTCCTGTCATTCGAAGTTACGCACCGTCAAATACTGACAGCAAAATTACACAACCACAAATAAACATATAAACTGCCCACGTGACCCTCACGTATTGGATCGCCATAATATTCACGTGCTACTTTCAATGATACACGGTTAACCACACAAGCCAAGATATCTTCGGATTCCACGCACAGAAGAAGTTCTATCGTAACCACAGGTGTGCTGCCACGTGGTGTGCTACGTTAACTGATCTCGTTTCCATGGCAGCCGAACAAATTACTCTGGAACGTCACGGATAAACCAAGCTCTATCGTAACCTTGGAAATTACTGAAACCCCGGTTATGACGTCATAAGCAGCAACCCTAGCAAACTTGTGGCTCTGGAAACAAAAGTGTTGAATCTTAACAATGGAAACCCGGTAACCATAGCAACCAGGGTGTGACTCACACATGGGCGCGCGCGCACACACACACACACACACTGCAAGAAAGAGCCGAAATAGTTCCACATTATATGCAACTAGCCAACAGAGTGCCCAGGCCCCTAGCAGTGACGGCATTACCGACGTGTAGGCAAATATCCTTTATTTAAAGGTTACATCCAACCGATTCCTTTCCTCTGTTATCGACATTATATTATTACCCATGAGGCATGACACACTAGTAGCAAGCCTGAAAGGAATATGGCAGGTAACCTTTGGAATCGCGGCCGACAACTAGCCAACCTGACTTGAGGAACTGTCTGGTTGTCTTCGGCCCGTCAGGACAATATAGTGAAGGTAATTTAAAATAAGGCATGACCGCTTCATTACATTCTCATTTAATAAATCTATCACAATCACACGATAGAAAAAAAAACAAAAACAAAAAACTTTCAAGTTTGCATCATCAGCTGACAGTGAACAGCCATCCGCATGAGTCAAAGAACGTACGTTACAGGACGAAGAGGAATCTGCTACCCCCGTCGTCAGGCTCCACTGAAACCTCGATACACAACTACAAGACTGCGTGGTGTCACATCCCAGGACATTAATGATCACACTTACGTCAGTAAACTAAAATCTCCCGTTGGACATGTTTCCCTTGTAGGAGGCACCCGTTATAAAATTTTAACTGTCGACATCTGAAGACGGCAAGTGGGGTGGGGGGTGGGGGCTGCTGATTGGCCGGGGAGTAGGAGAGTAAAACTTCATACATTCTAGACCCAAGCATTAGAAGCAGCTGGAAGATCGGTTTAACGCTTTGCCACTTTGTATCCTTTGTGCTGGAAAGCAGGGCCGAGCCGGACGTGATATTGTATGCCCAGGAGTTACTGTCAGTTTGCCAACAGAGCTGCTAACGTTACTTTTAAAACTTTGTCAAATAATTTCAACTTTTTAAGGACAACCTTCTCCAATCATGTACATAAACTCTCTAACTTAAGCGCTGATATACAAAATTACAATTTAAAAAAAAAACTCGCTTGCCTGCGATTAAACAGGAATGCCTTCTCTTGTCATAACAACGGAATAAATGTTAATCATCAACGTAGTTCAGATAAGAAATGAAATAATACAAATTTCATGGAGGAATTTCTAAGTTGTCATGATCGTCAACTGCATAACGTTCGTACCAGCTGTCGACAAAATGGACCAACTGGGTGAACTGCTATGAAAAAAAACGGCAGACATTCACACAAACATATTTACTGTTACCCCGATTTTCTTACGGCTGATTCATGCATAAACCCTTGACGTTAAAAGCGCAGTCTGATTGTTACTTGTGATTTTAATTACATATTGTCCGAGTGTCCTTCAATTAGTGCGGACCACAACCATACAGTTTCCTTTTCATCCCATGAATCCAGATCCACATTTTTTTTTTTTTGTAATTTTGTGATACTCAAAACACTACCGAAACGTAAAATAAACAAAATTAAAAAACTATGTATATTCGCTAACAAGTATAAACACTGAATAAGCAACTAATTACTGAATCTTGATAAAAATCCATTATTCATAGGCTGTTTGGCGCCACAGGGGTCAGGGAATGTTACAGAGTGATCGAAAGGAACCGAAAATATCTCTAAAATGACAGCGCTACAGACTCATTTTAATGTCGAATATGCGCCGAGGCGTACCTATCTGCGTCATTTATCTATGTCCGTCAACTAGGACTGTAGCTCGATATTTCGGGATAAACGAAAATTAATAGATCGTGGTGTAAATTATTTAAAATTGCATAAACTACAACAAGAAATGACAAACTTTTTCTACGACATAGTTTTTATACATTTTTTTTCCCCTGTTATTTAGTACAGGTACTAAACACTGTAAGGGGACCGGGATTTTGTAGTCGTTGTAGCGACTCGCTTTAGACTGGTTGGTTTATTGTTCGAACCCCGGGGGCAAGGGGCAAAAGATTTTCTCTTCTCCACACTTCTTCAGAATGGACCTGGCCGCATTCAGCCTCCTGTGCAATGGGTGCCGGGAATAACGCGGCCGACACATCGACTTGGGTACTTGTCTCTACCCAGTGCCGTGGTTAAGGATGTAGAGAGCTGTACCTCTGCTCCCCTCTGTGCCTGCACAGAATGTTATGGGGAGACGATTCCGTTTGCTAAATACTGTTATGACCTAACGAGCAAATATAGATATCAGAACATATCACAATGGCTGTGACTTTTCGACCACCCTATAGGAATTATGTTAGTGTTTAAAATTTCCACATAAAAGCCATAATTTCTCCGGCCGGCAAAAGGAAACGTTCAATAATGTATTATTTTTTATTTATAGCACGCCGTCTTTCATCCCGCGCTTCCTTACGTACAAAAAAAACAAAGGAAGGTGCTCGCAGCGAATTACGTCCAAGAATCAAGAAGGTCTAGCAGGGGATTCACCGAAGGCTGAAGAAGAAATTATGTCCTTCACATAATACATTTGAAGAATTCCGGATTCTTTCAACCCTTTCAGTTCGTCAAAAGCTTGCGTGGAATTATTATTAATAATAATAATAATAATAATAATAATAATATGCAGGTATTACATTCAAGGTGCCTTGCCTGTCTCACCACATCAGTGGTTCCCATCATCTTTAGGTATCCACTTTAAATACAGCATGATAATTAGCATCTAAAATATAAACGTTTGGGCAATTTTGGCATCAAAAAGTCTTAAGAGAAGTTTGTCGCATGACAACTCACGGCACTAATGTGGGTCATGTTCTCAAAAGAGGTACCACCGGTCTTGAAAAATTTCGCCAGCGCTCTCTGTGATATCAGATGTCCTTTCGTTGCCGGTAATAAGAAAGTTATGTTTCTGAAACAGGAGTTTCCAACGGGACAAAGTCTCACATTTCAAAACTGATGGCCTTTCCAAGTTCTTATTGCCACAAAAGTATTAGGTGATCTTAAAGTGGAAATGTACACCCAAATACCAATCAACTGTCTGTATGCAAGACAACAGTGCACTATACTATCGCCTACTGAAGCCCTTACCTGACAACAGTTATGCTACAAAATGAGACCCCACATTGATTTCGGAATAAAAATTTCTTTCAACCCCCCCCCCCATCTTCTCCCCTTTTAATCTAGTGCTTATTGTGGGGTCTGAACAGATTTGTATCGTAAAACCAGTCGGTACCTTAAGTACTTCATAAAAGATATCTGGGACCAGCACCATATTCAGACATCTAAAAATTAATTCTTTTTCTTTTAGATTATGCTATTTTATAAGGACGCCTGTTACTAAAATCATAAACTGTTGGGCATGCCAGCAGATAAATGAGTATGGTGCGGCGATGGCATAATGCTGAAAGCGTGAAACTGAAGTAACCAGAGGAAAACCCGTCCCAGTGCCATTTAGTTCACAACAAGTCCCACATTGACTGACCTGAGATCAAACCATGGCCTCCGCTGTGACAGACCGGCGACTAACCGAACCGCCTGAGCCGTGTTAGAAGGAAATTATTGCTGGTTACCTATTTCATTTTCACGGTTCCTAATAGGAAGTTTTTAAAATTGAGCACTGGGGATTTCCCTGTCTTTTAGTGCCTAAGCATCACGACAGGCGGCCAAAAGCTTCAGAGCTCATTAGGCGACCCACAGATACAGAAACACTCTGTGGAGATGCAAAACAGCGTAGACCCTCCACCACCCGGAGACAGCTCTTCATATTGTTCTCGGTTTTCTTCAGTTTCCCCACCCAAATGATACTATAGAAATCCAGCATCCTTCCACATGCTTCCTAACTCATAATTCATAATCGACTTTCCAATTGACGCCATATAATTTGTGTAGTTGATAACGTGCCAATAAATAAGTAAAAATAGTTAATGGTGTCTGAATTTATTATTGCTCCCACAACTCGGTACACAGCTGTTCCTGCATTATGCGCTGCCCCTTTTCTCCCCTCGATTTTGATTTGATCTGTACACACATCAAAATTCCATTTACAGACGTCTCTCCTCATCTACCACAAATGGAGCCAATCATCGGACAGTATAGCTCATCTAAACGCAATATAAGCGCATAAGGACGTGTAGGTTATAGCTCCACACACTCTGTTCCTACGTCGCTGTTGTTAAGTATATATTTTTGTAAAACAATACGGCACCCCGAAACGAGATAACCACAGCACATACGAACTGAATTTGCAATTTCATTACAATAACCAAAGAACCATTAAGTACAGGCCTGTGAAATTTCGTGTGAATGTAGCCTACACAAATAATTTTCATTTAACTTGTGTTTCACTCTTTCTTCTTATGACAAAAATTACAAAGATGAAATTGTGAAGTTAAGTTATATCCGAAAACTCCCACAAAGCGAGAATGTATTTAAAGTGTGAAAGCACACGGATATTATTAAATCGGGTAGGTATCAGCTATGAAAGTAAATTTGCATATTTGTTATTTCTTCTTATTAAATTTGTTAAACTTATTGTCCATGTATCTTGTCACCTGTGTCCCTTGCAATCCTTAGCTTCTACATAAGAATAACCGACAACAAAGGAGAAAAGCGCAATTATGATAGAAATATATTACTAACATGAATGAAATTTGAAATTCGCAGAGTGTTTCCTTTATCGTTTCCTCGACCACGGCAACTTTCTCGCCTGCATCCGCAGGCACTTCGCGTACTCTAATAAAAAATAACATAGAAGTTCTTCAGTATACAATTTAATTTTTCTACACGTGTTCGTACTTATGGTGATTAGCCTATTCTTGTACTCCTCCATTTGACTGATTATTGCTATTAATAACGGTTTATTTATTTTATTTACAAAACGTCCCGTGTCAAGATTCTATAAAAACTGAGTTAAAAAATTCGTAATTTACCTTGAGGTACTCTTACCCCCATCACTTTCCAGACCGTACTGCATGTATGAAAAACCACGGAACATCACAGTGAAGATACTAGATGCACGACCTAATCCTCCGGCATACAAAGACACAATTCTAGCCACAGCACCGCGACGTTCAGAGCCTCAAGTTCTTATAATAAATATAAGCTTCTTTTAAGGACGAGCCTTGTATCGCGTCTTGCGTCATCGCCGGGGTAGAATCAAACAGCCGTTAAGCCGGCTGAATGAAGTCAGTCGTATGATCCGCAAGTCGTTTGACGTACTTCTGCACAGAAAGCGAAAACGTTCACGCCTGACGCAGCTCGCTACAGACACTCCTGTCAGAGTTCATCCGACTCGTTCTCTTTGTGTCACAGAAGTTCCGCTACTGCAGTGGTAATGACAGTGTAGAAGAAGAAGTCCTCGCAACAAGTAATGAACACACTTTTCCGCAAATGATTCATTTTTGTACAGTGAATAGCGGGAATCACAAATTAATAACACGTAAATCACAGATCAATAACGGTGCAAAATGTGAACTAGTATACCCGTATTCTACGGATTCCGAAGGAGTTAAATGAAAAAAAAAAAAGTAACCAAAATTCAAACACAATTCTTACCACAGTCTCAAAAAATAAGTTTCAAATAAAATTTGTGCTATATCGACTAAGCTTCTTCGGACCATCTTGATTTTGTACACAAAACTGCTCAAGAAACCGAATTCGGATAACGCGAATTGGGTTCAGTGATCTCGTGGCATGCTTATTATTGGCCTAACATCGGTGACGAAATATCGGATGGGCTAGATGTAAGGGAAAACAATAAAAATTATAAATAATTTGCCTAAATAGCAAAAGATCTCGAAATTGTCAACGTTTCAGCAACATTTTATCGTCTCATATTATGTGCGACTGGCCTCCAGCTACCACCACTAGCAACTAGATAGCTGCTGCAGTGAGTCACAGTTCTTCCATCATCAGAGTATTATGACTGCTCCACATAGTGTGCCACCATCCTGCTATCTTCACTAGCCACTAGGTAGCTGCTACAGATATTGATATTGTACTGCCTCTCCCTCTCTATCCTATATCCAAACGTTAGTGACAGAAAATTCAATTTTCTTTTTCAATATCCCTTCTTCATCCTCCCCTTTCTACTCCTGTATCTCTATACCCATTCCGCTCCTATTACAGCACATAACAGTATTAGATAGTAAATAGTTACAGGAGGTTAATTCTGGGAATCCGCCTGCTTGTTGTATGCAATACTCGTTTTTCTTCTCCAAACGAAGTCTGGAACTTCTTTTTCTCACCCAAGTTGCACGTCTCTCTACTGCATTGGTTATGCCTATACAGAGTCACCGATAATATAGAAGGAAGTAATCGTGGTACATTTTAAGGAACTGTCCCAACATTTACCTGGAGGGACCGAAGAAACTACGAAAGGACAATGTGGTCGTCCGGGTTCAATCCCCACCCGCGTTAACTCACATGGAAATAGTGACTCATAAAATTATGCTGTAGTGGCTTCATAGCAGTTCTGAAAGCATAAAATACCCGTACGTGAATGCCTTCTATATACATGTAATATCTTTGGTGTTATTAGTCCAGCCAGCATGTTTGTGTGTGTCTGTTTGTGGACCCCAGTGTCGATGTCAAACACTGACAATATGGACGGTAACAACTAGTCTTTCTTAACGAGCAGTATGTTTTAAAAAAACGCAAAATCGGCGGACTTACGAACTTCCAAAATGAAGGTGAAACTAGTGTGACGTAGTTATTTATTTCAGTATTTAACCAACTTGATGGACAAAATTCGTTTCACAATAAGTTTTATTTCATGCCTCTACATGTTTCTGGTATCATCACACCTATAGGTGTGATGATACCAGATGCTGTGTAATGCAATTTTGACCTCCTGATGATGAGCATATGTGCTCGAAACATGTAGAGGCACGAAATAAAACTTATTGTGAAACGAATTTTGTGCATCAAGTTGGTTAAATACTGAAATATACTGAGATGCAAGGTCAGCAAAACGTCAAAATTAGTGTAACGTAGTTAAATTGTATACGATAACACATCTTCCAGATATAGGCTGTTTTTATTTCACCACTCAGGGAAAAAAAGAACAAAACAACTGGACGAGATATTATGTAGTATAATTCGACTGTGTACTCAAATGATACCACCAAGTTACACAGTCATGAATCTTAAATACACTTGTTACACAAATCCTTTGGCCTCCTCGGCTATCTTCAGAGGTAACTTGAAGATGACAGTAGAGGTCGAAATATGTAGGAGACTTGAATGAATACACATATTTAACATCCATGAATGTGTACCCTGCAGGTTGTATTATTTGATAGAAAGGGAAATATTTTTGGTGTGATGGTTTATTATAGCCACAGATGTCAAAACAGCATGGTTACATGTTTCGGACATGAATAAACGCTATGTAAACACAAGTGTCTCGCCTCGCTATGCTTCCACAATTATAAAATTATAAAATCCTGGAAGAATGGCTTATAATTAGTTTAAACATGCCTTTACACTCTTTATTACACAAGTGAAGGGAGAATAAAGTCATTTACTTATTTCATATGTTAATTGTTTCGAGTAAATTACAAAGAAAGTATAAGTTTTTAATTGTTTTAATACTTATGCCTTGCATCTTTCGTTATTTTATACTATGACCAACAAATGTACAATTATTTCACTCATGATTAGATAGAAGACGTAACCGTAAGTTTAGTAACAAGCATGTGAAAAGCGAAATGTACAGGTAATGATAGCAGCTCTGAGAAACATTTAAATGTTAAACTCCTACCGCGCAGTGAACACACACCTTCCCTTTTTAAATTTGTTTTGCACTATGACCAAGAAACGCACAATTATTTCACAAATGATCACACTCCTACATGTTTCGACACTATCGTGACATCCTCAGGGTAACTTGGAAACGTACTGATTACAGGCTTCCTGAGGATGACACGATAGTGTCGAAACATGTAGGGATGTAATAATTTGTGAAAAAATTGTGCATTTGTTGGTCATAGACCAAAATAAGTTTTTGAAGTTTAATATGTTTTTTGTATAATTTTTTGTATTAACTATAAGCATAGTTGTTTCTTGCACATACTCGCTCACCCGATCCTTCAGGATCTTAATTCACACCACACAAAGGACGAGTGCCGTTAATATTTGAATCCAATTCTTTCCATAAATGTAATCAACATCCAATTTAAAATTTTCCATATATGTTTCATAAATGTTAATTAAACAATAAACGATTCTGTCATACGGGATGTCCAGTGGCAAACCCAGGAATTTTGTGGGGGGGGGGGGGGTCAACAAATTCAGTTGAGGGCAGAGGACAGAGAATGGGGATCTGGGGGCGGTAGCCCCCTACCTCCTAGTTAAGTGTTATGGAGGCAGCTGTAATTTGGTACAAGAAATTTCATTTCATATGGTAAAAGTTTCCTAATGTTTGGTACTTTAAGACTATTTATGATGACAACAAATTTATTTGTAATTGCTAATGTAAAACAATAGCGAACTGGCGGTAGTTTTAGAATTTTTTCTGCCTTTTTTCCGAACATCTTGGAGTGTTGGCATCCTAAATTCAGCAATTTTTAACAGTTTTCACACTCGGGTTGAGTTTGGCACGATTTTGGAGGGCCTTCGGAATTTCGGGGGGGGGGGAGTTTCAACACCCAAAATCCTCCCTCCCCTCGGTACGCCACTGAGGATGTCTACCAATTTGGTACGTTGGCATATTTTCGAGAAATTTTATATAAGTAAAATTAAAGTGACACACGCTACAATGAAATTCTACGGTCAAATGTCGTTATAAAATTTAATCTGAACCTGTTAAACAGTTTTTAGGTGGGGGGGGGGGATGATTGGGGAGACATCAACTCCCATTAGGTATTCATTTCACGCAAAGAACAGGCAAAACACAGAATCGCCATCATCGACAGTAATTAGACATTGCGGGCGATGGAACAAGTTCGGACCCAAATTACGGGACTGGATATCCTGATACACACGTTTCGTAGTTTCTCGTAGCCTCTCCAAGGCTTGGGCAGGACAGTACCTTTAAAATGTTCACGCCAGTAACGTAAAATAAAGCAACAAATACTAATCGTCATTCACAATTGATACGTTACAGTAAATTAACCGAAAAACCAAGGAAGCAGTTTGCTTATTCCCGCCAAGTGTGGATGTTTTGTACGATTCCATCATGGCGGCGGATTGATCGATGGACGCAACATGTAAAGAAGAGGGGCAAGTGGGGCGACGCTCGCCACAGTGGCAAAGATTGATAGCTTCGTGGCTGCTCGTGACAGGGGAACAGATTGTGGAGGGCGGCAACCCGTTTCGCTTGCAGATCTCTTCGACCACTCACTGGGGTATGCGCAAATTAACCCAGCGGCTTTAAATTGGGGTCATTGTACAACCTGTCGCCTTTGAGCGTCCTTTCGGAGAATTGTCCTTCATTTTAAGATGTTACCGTGCCCTTTCGGTTTCACCAAATGCAGAGTTCCTCTAAAAAAGAAAAACTTCAACATTATTCATCGGTTCTAGGTCCACCAAAGAAACATATTCTGAAACACTTGAATTCAGGTCACAACTTCAGATCAATTCTGTCTCAGACTTACTCCAATATCATCGTCCCACATACAAGCGCAAACGAAGTGATCTCCTACCGCAAGGTCTTCTATGCAATTCCTGTAGTCATGGAGATGAAAGGTTCTCAAAGCAGTGTTGCTGAAGATTTAAGTCTTCTGGGGTATTAAATTGTGTAGTTATTTGAACAGTTCCAGATGATTCGATGGATCGTACATGAAAGTTGTACGATCCTTCCAAACGTCGGGAAATACTCGTCCGATACAGTGTCAGATTCCAAGACTTGAATCTTCTGTGACTAATTCTCAGTCCTCCCAAAAATGCTCTATGTCCATTCTAGGTAATATTGCTATATTTCATTGTCCCTGAAATGCTAGCGTAGAAACACAGGCTGCTTCATCTGTTCGTTTTGTTTATTGTCGAAAGTGAAGCCAGCAAAACCGTGTTCCTAAATGCGAACATGTTAACACGTCTGTGTCCGCTACCTAGCGAACAAGTTTCGCCAAAACTGTGCGAATAAAAGCCCTTCTTACTTTTAAATCTCCCATCAATCACATAAACATGGCAGCCATGAAAATTCAGACAATGGCAGCATTGACAATCCAAGCTAGACATAACATTTGTACTGAAACAGAACTTTGTGTTCATAGCTATTAAGCGATTTTTATTAATTACTTTTTTTTTGCGTTCATGAAAACATAAACTTATAAAATAATAACACTTTGTTCAGAACCGGACACGTGTCCTTATATTGCTAAATCATCCTCAGGGATTTTACACGTGCAAAGTGGATTTTAAAACTGTTTAGAACATGAACGGTTCAGATCATAAAAGGTCTGAAAACTCACCTTGCCGTGATGTTGATTCAATAATAATCTCAAACACGGAGGGTTCTGAATAAACAGTTATTACTACGTAAGTGTGTCTTATTATGGAAATACGAAACCAGTAATTGATACGTACGGCACTCGAAAATAATTACTGTTAATGGAGAGGCGGTTTTTTGGCAGAATGCAAAATACAAACATAGCGACGGAATGAAATGTGTATTTACTGTACTCTTTAACAGTCAATGAAGCGTTGTATGCAGGCATGTGGGATGTGGAATGATGATAGATGTCTAGCGTACCTAGAACAGAAAAGGCATGTGGTGATATGGTGGGACTGTTAGTTACCAAGTGTACCAACATATACTGTGAAATTTGGTACTATAAAACGTGTAATATGAGCAGCTGAGAATTCCATCATTCAGCGCGGTATGTGGTGCATGCAAACAGAATGGGCAGGAAGACAATGCAAACTAAAACCTTCAAACACCTCACAGAACGTAACCTGGATAACAAAAAAAAAGTTTTCTACATTAAACACCATAATACAGATATCAATATTTATTAAAACCAACTAATTGCACATACTTGTCAAACCATTTAAAACCACATTATTGGATTAAAATGGATTTAAAATATCTCCTACATGTTTCAATCCCTCTATGGGATCATCCT
>Ga0123354_10006640_pt1 | contig 17239 bp, 17 predicted proteins | sample TergutLab28metaG_2_FD_97872 | JGI IMG/M metagenome (GOLD analysis project Ga0123354, IMG submission 97872) | Labiotermes labralis P4 segment gut microbial communities from Petit-Saut dam, French Guiana - Lab288 P4 | ecosystem: Host-associated > Arthropoda: Insects > Digestive system > Gut ...
GGATGATTGCAGTACAGACAGTTAATCACGCCTTCTACAAAGATGTCTTGGAACGACTTCGAAAACGGGTCCAGCGAGTCCGAACGGACATTGCAGACGACTGGGTGCTGCACCACGATAACGTGCCTGCTCACACTGCGCTTTCAATTCGAGAATTTCTGGCGAAGAAAAACATTCCCGTACTTCCACATCCCCCCTACAGCCCAGATCTAGCTCCGTGCGATTTCTACCTCTCCTGTAAGTTGAAACTGAAGTTGAAGGGTCATCATTACGGGACAATGGAAAACATAACCGATAAGCTACACACACTTACAGAAAATGACTTCCGGTACTGCTATGATCAGTGGAAAAAACGTTGGAACCATTGTGTAACTTCCCAAGGGTCATACTTTGAAGGAGATAACTTGTAATTTCAGGTGAGTCCAACCGACATTTAAATAAAAAATCAGTACACTTACTTTTGAGACAAACCACGTACATGCCACCTGCGGGACATGAACCCACGATCCCAGCAATCAAGCGGCTGCAGACTCACGCCCTAGGCCGCACGGCCACCGGGATCGGCATCCTTAACAGTTATCTACTCCAAATTCCATATGCGTGCACTTCCCATGCGGATATCAGGGAAAACGGGCCTGCGGTATTTCGTATGTTCGTACCTCTAATATCTCTTGACCTGACGTACTTTCATGAAACTTGGTACACACTTCATACCAACTGCGCTACATGTGGATACTGATCACAGCTTAAGTAATGCGGTACCGTCGTATAAGCCCGGTCTCTTTTTCCCCTCCTCCCTAATCGGATCTGTCATTCCGCAAAACACAAATCATCATTCCCAAACAATACCTTTGTACTGTTCCAACTTTCAATATGGCGGCGGTGAGAACATTTTAAGTGACAGCGAGACTAATGCAACTCCATTGTGTCTAAAACTCCGCGGTAACAAATCTCAAGAAATCAAATAACATTTGTCAAGGTAACTGTCTTTTAAAATGTAAAAAAAAAAAAAAAAAAAGTTTCCGTTCTTCCGGGATGCGGCACCGCGTCACTGGGTGACTGCTGCCCGTTTCCAGACAACCTGGTGGCCTCGTCTAGAAACGTCAAAACGGTCCTAATCTCCTTGGCCATTTCGACCCTCTAAAATGAGACCACCAAGTCGTCTCGAAATGCCGTGCACCAATTACCCAGTGACGCGGCGCCACATTCCAGGAGAACGCAAATCTCAACTGCATCATGCTAAAGCTTAAAATATCGCAGTGTAATACACGACGGCGGCGGCGCGAAATCTATATTTAGCGTCCCACTGGTTCACAGGACAATATTCTCTCTCTCTCTCTCTCTCGATCCCCCCCCCCCCCCGTTCACCACTCTATTCCTTTCCGGAATTTGGGGTGCGTTTTCTAATACATATATATGAGGAGGCGTTCAATTTTTTGTAGGGGTAAGTACGACTAGTGAAGCAGGCAACACAACTATTGTTTTATAAAAACACTTAGCTGCTTTTATGTAAACTTCACCGCCAACCTTTCATACATTCTTGCCTGATAATTATCCTTAGGGGTTGAACCATACAGCAATTTTACAAACAACAAATATTATTTTATAATAAATTAGTTGAGTTGACTGCTTCACTCTTTGACCTCACTTGACGAAACACATCGCCATGTCTTCTATTAAGCTTGCAGGGTTATTGCTCGACTATATATTAGTAGACACTAGAGACAAAACATCGTACCCAGAAGGTCTTCACATTGGAAATCGCTCGAGTCTCCGTGCACGAATGCGCTCTACAAATAGCAGTATTCGGGATGATAGGAGATTTTTTAATAAGACAGTAGGAAACCAGACGTCGAAGTTCGTAATTTGTACGTTTAGAGTCGTAGAACAGTGTCGTTCAGAGATCTGTCCATGTAAGTTGTTGTTAACTGAAATATACTACGAGCCTCCCTTTTTTTTTCCCGAAACAACTCACCAAGTTCAATTCATTCATGGCTTCGCCGTAACTTTGTTGATTAAACACCTGCATGCATTTACTTATCGAAACTTACGACGAGATGACAACATACAAACAAACTGCGATTCCCGACGGGGAACAAAACTTCTGTTCGCCGAAGCGTCCAGACAGGCTCTCGGGAACTCAATTGATATGGGAGGCGCTTACCGTAGGAATACAGCGGCCGAAGCGTTAAGCTGACCTCTCACATCTAGTACCGCCCTTAGAAATACGTGCAGCTACACCTCCATTCCCCCCATGCCTCCACGGTGTGCACGTAGCCGATTTCACTGTACTACAACTACTACTACTACTACCACCACTACCACCACCACGACCACGACCACCTCCACCACCACTACTACTACTACTACTACTACCACGACTACGACCACCACCCCCACTACTACTACTACTACTACCACCACCACTACCACCACCATTACCACTACCAATACTACCACCACCACCACCAGCATTACTGCTACCACTACTACTACTACTACTACCACCACCACTACTACTACCACTACTACTACTACCACCGCTACTACTAAAAGATCTGAGAGAGCGCCATGTTAGTACAGTAACTGCCTACGGGATGGGCGGGTGGGATTCAGTTCGAAGCTGAGGCAGATGTGACTCTTCGTAGGATCCGAAAATATAACGAGACAACCGACAATGAAGTCTTATTTCGAACTGTCAAATCTGAAACACCGGCTGGAGAAGTTTGAAGAATGATTCCGACAGAAGCTAAGGCAATATTTACCTCTTCATACCTACAGTAATGAATATGGAATATCACCAACATCGACAAATGCACTAAGGCTGCAAAATGATGTTCTGGGGTAACAAAATATTTACCCGAAACCACATTATGCAATTGCGACTCCTGACATCGAACCTCACTGAGCTGTCCATAGATCAGCTTCCTACGCGAGAACTGTCCGCCAGTCAACACACCATTAGCAGGAAGTCATTTGGTCAGTTGGAACACGCTCATCTCTGAAACCACTACTAACTCACTGTACGCATACGGTCACCACAGGCTGCTATACTCCCACACAATGCTGGTGCATTATGAATAAGACTAAAATTCCACACACAAAGACATAGATGACCAAAAAAATGTATTGCGTTAGTGTGTCGGTAACAAGCCGGCGCACAGACGTTCTGAGGAAAACAAATACGCAAGGGCGACAAAGAACCTCTGGAGAGCAGTTACAAATTCTGTATATACCATTTTTATATTAATTACAAACATGCCAACGATGCAAAACAAAGGATACAGGCTTATCAGGCAAATTTAAAGAACTCGGACTCTACAGTCTTACCGCGGTAAACCTACGTAGCAAGAGATCGTTCAGTTGTACAGCTATTAATCAAGCCTATCGTTCCTACCAGTGTCACAGATGAGTACACCTCTTTCTAACCAAAATTTTACCTCTTATCTGTTTCAAGCACATCCTGCCTGCGTCTGTGCAGTTACTTCAAAACCAACAGCACGTCATAGACGTAAAGAAAGACTCACTTTCAAATAGGGCAACCAGACTTCTTCAGTGAAATAAGAAATTCCACACAACTAACTTCCAACATTTTGCTGGCATAACATAAGCGATTGGATTTAAAATTCTTTAAGTTCTATAATCGTCTAACAGCTTTGCTTTCTTATAATGAGTCAACCACGACGTTACTGAAAGGAAATCTAAGTGGAAATGCTCGCAAACACACAACTTTTCCCAAAGTTTTTAAAAATTTATTACTGAAGGTCTTAATTATGTTAAGAATGAAAAGTACACAAAGAGCACATCTTATAAATTTAACTAAATGAAGCCTGCACTTCAACAGACGCTGCCCTTAAAAACAGTCCATGTCAGGGAAAAGGAGGGAGTCTGATCACCATGCTTCCAAACCGACTATCGTAAACAAATTGCAGAATTACAAAGCAGCGACAGAAATGGGGATGTCAGGTTTCGTCCACGGTCACTCACAGGCCTCAAAATCATACTCCTTTTTCGTCCACGGCTGTTATTCATGTGTGCATCCCCGTCAATAACAACAACAGGTATGAGGCTGCAAAATCATATTTGGTAAGCTTGAATGAAGAACTTTGTTTTCACCCCCTAAATCGCGTTGTGCGACGCTGTACATTAAATGTACATAATTCGTGTGCAGTCGCTATGCACATTGGTGCAGTACAAATGCCAAACACAGTTACTATACAAGTAACGAACATTCAGATAAAATTTCGGAATGCGAGAGTTCTACACGGGAAAACAGTTTAAAAATAAGGTGAAAAAGCTTTCCAGTAGCAGCCCCTATTTTAGACAGTAACAGAACATACAGAAAACGCACTAAATGACGGAAAACTGAATAGAATTGGAGCTAGATCGCAGACATTTCCAAGAAAACCTTGGACATGACTTGCACTACAAGCTACGTCTTTGCCACGCCATGAAGCAAAACAAAACCCCTGCATTAGTATCCGTATAAGACCGTGGTTCACAAAATCCACGACGCAGATACTTTGTAACGGGCCATCTTCTGTGGATACCAGGATGCTGGAGGAACAGAAGCCACGCTGTTCAGCAACAAAATCTGTTTTCATGTCAGTGGATACGTAAACACGTAGAACAGGTAAGAGTTTGCATACAACCCCACGTTACGCTACGGGGTGTCATTACATGATTTAGGGTCACACGCCATGTGATGAGTGCAACAATGACTATTGTGCCCACAATTTTTCTGAGAACGTAAATTCACGTCGACATGTTAACACACATTCTGACACAATTTTTGAAGACCTGTACTATCACAGGATAGATGGCGTGTGTTTCAGCAACAACTCACAAGGCAAACCATTCCCAGCACCTTCCTGAATATGGTGAATTAAAACCTAGCATTACGTCCAATGCAGCGAACCCCACTCACGGCAAATTGGAAGAGCGGTAACCGCTAGGCTGCCTGCCTTCACACGAGAAAATCACAATGCAGAGTGATTCCTGGGGCCCGGTATTATTTCATTTTCAGGAGTGCAATATAAGGTAATCCAACAAGATAATTACGACATTAAACACAAGATTACAAATTTTAGGATCTTGTGACCGAGGTTTCTCTCCCTACCTTACAAAATTACAGTTCATCCGCTAATCGCCCTTTGTAAGCAACTGGCAACACGAAAATACCGTCCTCTACGACATGACGCCGTGTAGTACGACAGATGAGCACATGTCGTACTGATTATATGACGTCACATCCCAGAAGATAGCAATCTTCACAGTCGCCGGCGTGAGAACATATCTCCACAGGTGACTTAACGACAAGACCAGGAGGCACACGATAACTTCGCTTTGCCAAAAGGTGTCCAGTATTTGTCATAACGTCTCCCATTAAAGCAATGTTTTTCAGTGGGTGTGTCGTAACCATTCTACACATGACATGGCAGCTGCACCCTAACAGCTGTCATCAAATGTAGTAACAGCGATTGTATCTTGTTCAGCCCCGTTTAACTCTCTCAACAGCAGGCACATGTGCCTTTTTTTTTAAGTCCCTATGGTTCTGAGTATTTCCTGCGTATTTCACTTTCCTTGAATAGTGGTTTTAATTGATTATGTGTCACACTCCTTAGTTACTACACTAGTCTAGAAGTTGTTAACTGCTAAATTTGTAAAACTGCAATATATCGCTCACGAAACAGCGATCTGTCGTAATCCACCTCTACACAATTTTACAGGAGACAGAAAAAACTTGACCGATCCTCAACAAACCAACACTTAGGCATGTTACCTTTTTAAGAAAATATAAGGACAAGTAATTATATTGTGGACACAACATTTTGACATAAGGTGTGTTTGTAACCTAACTGTCTAGCAAATCGGGAATCTGAGTTTGAGGAATTGTGTAAGTTACGACAAATTGTTGTTACATCAGCGATATAATACATATAAATACAAGTAAACGCACGAAGACGTATGAAAAATATCAACATACGATACGCAAAAATGCACGTACACAGATGAAACAACTTCACAAGGTTTATATAATGTGATGTACCGTAAGAATTGCACTATATTAGTACGCCATCACGTTGACAAACAATGTTTAAAGTCACAACCTAACAAATGAGATGTTCAAAGCGGCTTCCTGTCGACTTGGAATTGTCCTCGAGTAGTAACGTCTTTATCAACGGACATTAATCACTGACATCATACAGAAATCCAGAAAGGAAAATAAAAAAAATCTGTTCATTAGTGAAGATAGTTTTCATTAAAATGACATACCTGACATTTTAAACATAGAGGCAACGTCTTTACTTGATTTATCAATTTCTGGTTATTTTATTCTTCAAATGGCGCAAGAGTATAAGATTTTGAGCCTAAATATGATGTCAAGTAGCAACGTAATAACGAGAACAATATAACTACTAACATGTTTGTAACATTGCATTTCAAAAAACGAAAGTACTATCCTAAATGAGCTGAAGGCAGTAACGAACGTTATATTAACCAATACGAGCACTGGACGCATTTTCGATACAGAAAATAAACTGTACCTCCATAAATAGCAGCCATGCTGCACCACTTTTCAAATTTGTATTATTGCGCCCTACTTCACTTTTCTACAGCACAAACGCCAAGGACAAATCCTCTGTCGGATGCAGTCCACGGCCAAATGGGCCGAGTGCACAACACTGCACTAAGGTGACGACACACTGTTTCGCGCAGCATCGAAATCGTTGATGTGTACTTCAGGTCTGCGAAAAAAATATGGCCTCAAAATACGACAGGCAGTTGTGAATACAGTGGACATGGAGTCGTGAACAGCCGACATCCCTCCTGTTTTGGAGGCTAATGGAGGGCTATCAATTCCTCACCGTAAAAGACACCTCATTACGAAATGATTCACAGGACCCGAAGGGTAATATCTGTAGGTTCCGTAGAAGGCGAGGAAGTTCTTGACTCGCACAATATTGGCCTCTCAAGACGGACTTTGCTTCGAGTGGGCAAAGTGGAACATGCGCAGACTATCGAATAAAGCATTACATGGTACAGACGTTTCTTACGTCCCTTCGATTAACATGCAGCGGCTCCCAGTAATTAGGCCTAAATGTGAACCATGGAAAGGCCAGAAATGACACAAGTTAAAGGCACGAAAAAAACGAAGTCAGCCTATAACTTTACGCAATGAACAAATATGCTAATACAAAGAATACGTAACTCACCAGAACCTGAGCTGTCGTTGGCTTGGCTCGACATGTTAGATCTTCATTCATCCGATGAAGTCACATCGGGGCTACAGCGACCTTCAACCTGTAGCGCCTTAAAAACAGAGAGACGCATTATAAGATATAAACTTCCTTAACTACAGACTTTAAAATGTTCAAATCAGAGTAAATAACTATAACCAAAAAAAAACTATTAATTCTTTTATACGAGTTCTGACATGTGGAACATACTGCCTCCTTCTTTCAGGGTCATTCCTACCCTGAAGATGGAGGCCGCGCGTTCATCCGAAGCCTTAGCAGATGTCTACAACACCACGGCGTCACACACCGGAAGATACTGTTCACAGTTACCGCCCGGAGACTCAAATATCGAAAGATCTGAACAATATAGTATCATGTCACGTTATAATCAATTACGAATTTTTGCCCTCTTACGAGGGGGTGCTAATAAGTCCTTAGGCCGACATACTGCCCGATGTTTTAGGACGGAATCGATAGTGTCGTTGGAGAGAGGGGCCTGTTCATGTGCCGAAATGAAGGTATTTTCTTGTTACAGAGGCTGAAAGGAAGCATGTCAGGCGAGGCGCGCGATTTCAACAGCATGCAGGCGCGAGCTGTCATCAAGTTTTTTTTCCTGCACGGCTAGGCGCTGAAGGAAATTTACGCCTTTCTGGAAGAAACATTAGGGGAACATGCACCATCGTATGCCACCGTCAAAAACTGGGTGGCCCAGTTTAAACGTGGTGATTTTTCCACTTGTGATGCGCCTCGTCCTGGACGACCCAAAACAGTGACCACCCCGGAGATTATTGATCAAATTCACGAGCTAATCTTCGAAGATCGCCGGATTTCGGCTAAATCAATTGCTGAGTAACTGGGCATCTCATGTGAGCGGGTTGGGTCCATCATTCATGAAGATTTGGACATCGAAAGCTCTCCGCCAAGTGGGTCCGGAAATGCCTGAATGCGGATCAAAAAATTCAACGGTGCCAGTCGTCTGAGCAACTATTGGAATTTTTTCGGCGAGATCCAAATGATTTCCTTTCGCGATTGGTGGCCATGGACGAACCCTGGTTATGTCACTATGACCCGGAGACAAAGCAACAATCAATGGAGTGGCGGCATAGCGGCTCACTCCGCTCCAAAAAATTCCGAGTTAAAAATCCGCTGGAAAAGTTCTCGCCTCGATTTTTTTAGATCAAGACGTCATCCTCCTCACTGATTATCTTCCAAACGGTCAATCTATCAACGCGGAGTATTACACATCTCTGCTGGTCCAACTGAAGGACATTTTGAAGGAAAAACGCCCGGGAAGGTCACCAAGGGGGTCTTGTTCTTGCACGACAATGCCCCGGCTCACCGGGCACTTGCAATCCAGAAGAAACAGACCTACCTGGGCTTCCACTGTCTTGATCTCCCACCTTATTCTCCGGATCCGGCTACGTTCCCTGGACTGAAAAAAACAATTGAGAGGTTACCATTTTTCGTCCGACGCGGAGGTCATTGTTACCACGGAGACCTGGTTGGACAAACAACCTTCTGATTTTTTTTTGAGTGGCTTGCAAAAGTTAAAACAACGTGGTAAGAAGTGTATTGAGCTTCGTGGGTATTATGTTGAATAAATCCCGAGTTTGGTTGCAGTGGCTTGTTTCCTTCCTGGTCGGGCTAGGACTTATCAGCACCCCCTCGTATCGGTGAACCACACACTTTACCTTCACGCATAGGAAGCTTACGGCAATGCACTTCCGGGACAAAAAAAACCTTCGACCGGATATGTGAATATTTTTTCTTCTTCATGCATCCTCCACTACAACGAAACGACATATGGGCAGTAAGTACATGACCTACATTAACCCACTAATTACTTAACAACGAACAGAAAATTATATCTTGAGAGGCTAACTGTTCTGCAGCAAGAAATGTCTGTGCCTTTAAATTTAAAATCTCAGCGCAGGTACCTAAATACGAAATATCACCAAAAGCCATTGTGCATGCAGACGGGATCGGAATGGACGCCTTTATAAGCGTCCACACGCACTGTAGGCACAAAAGTTGCAAAAATCTAAATTGCATCGTGTTCTACCAGCAACACCAAAAGCAATTATACAGGGCGTTTCGTAAAGTTCTCCGTGATTACAAACATTTATTACAAGAAAATCAAAGGACCTCCCTTAATGGAATTGTTCACAGCCACAAGAAAACTGAATTTTTTTTTTACAACTAGAGTTGTTCGATGTGTGCACCACGGGTGACACGGCACACATCTATACGTTATTCAAGTTCTTGCCACACACGCGTCAACATGGGTGCATCGATATTCTTCACTGCTGCAATGATCCGTGACTTTAGGTCACCGAAGTCACGTGGCAATGTTACTTTGCGTACTTTACACGAAATGCACGTTGCACAGTAACCACAGACTTACACAAAACCACTTCTCCCTCGGAGCGGCCATTTTCTCACTACATATACTCGCATCGATTAGCGGCAGAAATGTGAACTACGATGAAAAACAATTTACTGGGAAAACATTTTTGAGTTGTTCCTTCTATCTGTACAGGTTTCGTAAACACGTGTCCTACGGTTTTCTTATAATAAATTTTTGTAATCCCGGAGTACATTATGAAACGCCCTGTATGAATATATGATGTATTCGTTTGGGTCTTAACACGATACGAAACCTTTCTTTCGGCTGAAAAAATTAAATATTTTTCTCCGAAGTCATTAACCTACAAACGGCACCTTACTTTTCAGCTACTTACCACAGTTCCGTCGATTTGCAATTACGGTACTTTCGTGAAGTAGTAACAGATATTGAACGACATTTGTAGTTATATGCCTGACGTAAGAACTCAAGCTTCCAGTGCTCAATCCAACGTTTACTGTGTCACAGTCGCTCAGAAGACTCGAAAGATGACTTTGTTATTGTAACAAGAATGGAAAGACGTAACCTATTCAGAAAACACGTGTCCTATGTGTCTTCCTTTGTTATTCTTCTTTTCAATTCCGCGCAACGCACTGACCATTACAGTTTACTGCATACATGAAACCAAAGGTGCAAAACAAAATATACTACAGACATATCACACCAAAGTAATTAATTACTATGCATTATACTGTAAATTTCACTAAATATTAAAATGTGTCAAATGTATATGGCAGGCCAGATGATTTCCGCGGAGTGAGGGGCGTGCGATACGGTGAAGGTGCGTTGACTATGGGGTGGACTACAGGCACTGCAACTGGTGGTGGCGTTCCTAGCAGGGATCATATCCCTGTCGGTGGACAATACAAGTTGTACATCTGAATAAGATTCAGTTGTTAAAATGCCTTTTGTACGACGAACCGTTGTTACAGTTAATCGATAATTACAAAATCTTCTCCCCTCTCTTCAAGATGGCATATATGAACACAATAAAAGAACTGTATGGAATCCCATGTCAGCCGAGTAGCTCAGTCGGTATAGCGACAGACTACGGGCTGGACGGTCCGGGATCGAATCCCGGTGGAGGACCAGATTTTCCGCCCGTCCAGACAGGCCATGGGGCCCACCCAGCCTCCTGTACAATGGGTACCAGGTCTTTCCCGGGGGTAAAGTGTGGCCGGGGGGTGCTGCTGACCACTCACCCCTTCTAGTGCCGCGGTCATGAAAGAGTAGAGCTATACCTCTACCCACCCTCTAGGCCACACCGGGCATGTAACGGGATCACTTTACCTCTTTTACGGAATCCCATAAGCAAATCTGACAGACATAATATGGGATTTCCAGGCATGTAATGAAATACATCCCTAAAGGAAGAGAGGAAGATTCAGATTAACGGTTAAATTTCCAATTTGCACATAACATTCCAACCCAGAAGATAATGACATGTTACTCCGAAACGTCGATATCCTCTTATAAGACTATACGGTGTAACTACACAACAGACCACAAACGGTACAAAATCACCATGTGGAAAATGTGAAAACAGAAAAGTGTGTCACTTCGTAACGAGAAACAAATAACACGCAAGGAAATGATAATGAATGAAAATTGCATGGAGAGCTCACAATACGAGAGGCAGAATGATGATAGAGCCGTGACATTAAACAGGAAATGAACCTGATAGCAAAACTTAAAAAATGTGCGACTATCAGTTTTAACCTGCCGTGCCAAGTTTCCATACAGGAAATCGATCACGAATCGCTGAATTGTGTTTACATTCCTAATCTGTACTGCTTAGAAACACTTAGAAAACCAACATTCCAATGAGTAATTTTGTGCGGAAAATGAAAAATTTAATAATTTAGCATCGCTGCATTCCTGAATTTACGAGAATTAAAATTTCATTTCGGTTTCCCCAAAACAGGAACACAAAACACCAAAACGACACAGTAGTTATAAATACATAATTGAATTAATGTTATGAGGAAGAAATAACATTTGGTACTTACAAAACACTAAGGGAGAGAACGGTTTCCTAGAACGCATAAGCTTATGCGGACAATGTGTTCACTCTGCTGCAATAAAACTCACACGATTTCGGGGCGAACGAACTACCAGCAAAGAAGAGACCGTACCATCGTTTGCCTTTGCAATACATTCAGTATCTGTTACGAACACCTGTTCCGGACATAAGAATACGCACATGTTCAGGTGACAGTGGGCACTCAATACGTAACGAATCACATCACTGCGCAAGTGAAGATAGAAATACGGGTTGCTAGTGCGTTCAGAGGAAGCGTGATTCACATCGATCATTATTTAAGAGACACGATACAGCAGTTCCACGGAAATCCAGAAGAAAATCGGTGGTATAGGTAACATACAAAAAATCATCACTTAAAACTAAAGTAATATAACTCCTCGAAGCCTAAATGTTGGGTATAAGGAGGAGGAGGAGGAGAAGGAGCAGCAGCAGCAAAGACGGCGGCGGCGGCGGCGGCGGCAGTAGTAGTAGTAGTAGTAGTGGTTGTAGTAGTGGTAGTAGTAGTGGTGGTAGTAGTGGTAGTAGTAGTAGTAGTAGTAGTAGTAGTAGTAGTAGTAGTCGTAGTAGTGGTTGCAGTAGTGGTAGTAGTAGTGGTGGTGGTAGTAGTAGTAGTAGTAGTGGTTGTAGTAGTGGTAGTAGTAGTAGTAGTAGTAGTAGTCGTCGTAGTAGTGGTTGCAGTAGTGGTAGTAGTAGTGGTGGTGGTAGTAGTAGTAGTGGTTGTAGTAGTGGTAGTAGTAGTGGTGGTGGTAGTAGTAGTAGTAGTGGTTGTAGTAGTAGTAGTAGTAGTAGTAATTCTTCTTTATTAATGTGCTGCCACAACATCCACAAGGCCAATTACAGAGACGGCACAGGAACTTAAGAAAAATACACAAATTCAAACAGACGAAAACACGTAAAAGAGGTAATAAAAAACCACTGAGAATAAATACATAAATAACAATTGTTAAAAAAAATTATGAAATGAGCATTTTTCCAGATATTTAGATAGACCCGTTCAGTTCACCTCTACGTATGAGAGAAAAGTCCACCTGCTAAGTAAACAATCGAATAAACAGTACACTAGTACAGATACTGTGCAATAACTTAACAAAAGAATAAAAATAATAATTCAAGTTAAGTTCAAATTAAAATTATTTGCGTGCTGAAACCACGGCCCGTAGGCCAACTAAGGAACAGCACGAAGCGACTAAAATACATGCATCGAAGACAAAACATATGAAAATAAGCATAGGAGTACATTACGAAAAGCACAAACCAAAGGAGATACAATACAAAATATTAAACGAGGAAAATACAAATCCGGAGGACAATACCTGGCCATATAACGGACAGAAGGAAATGAATCAACAGAATAGGCACCGACAGAAAGCACGAACCGTGGGGATGGTAGCAGAAATACAATAATAATTGGATCAAATAGTATTAGATAAAACTAGGTACTAGAGCGACGTGCCATGGTGGTTGAAAATATCGATTTTACTACCGACAGTATTAGCCGCAGTAACAAATCTGGCACAAAAGAGAGCAGCAGATATAGTGGTCTCTGATTATTTTAGAAGACACCCGTCAATCGACGGTGAAAAGGATGGAAGGACAAGTGATTTTGTTAACGAAAGCATTAATAAGGAACAGAGCATCAGGTTGCCGCCGCCTTAAGTGAAGAGAAGAAAGTTTCAGCCTAGCCAAAATTTCCTCATATTTCTTAGTACCAAAATTAATGAAAAATCTAATGTAGCACAAGTTAGCAAATTTCCTTTGTACTCTTTCGATTTGAGAAGAATTGGTTAGCCGTATAAAATTCCAGGCGACAGAGGCAAATTCCAGTTAGAACGGACATGACTACAATACGAGGTAAGGGGTGTGTCAAAGGAAGAAAGAGAAGACGTTATGTAGCGAATGAAACATAGCATTTTAAAAGTTTCTGCAGCAATGTGACCAACATGATTGTGACAATAAAGCCTACAGTCTAAGAGTACCCCACGATCTTTAACACACTGGGAACGGGCAATATGAGTAAGACACTGTTAGTTGTAGGAGTAAAGGAAATAAAATGTAGTGTTTTCTACACTGAGATTAATGCCATTGTCCAGATAGAACTTATGGGCAGCGTCAATGTCGGATTGCAAGAGTTTGCAGTCCTACACATATCTAATCCGATGGAAGAATTTGAAATCGTCGGCAAACAAGAGGCAGGGTTACAGAAAGAATCGCAAGTATAAGTGACGAAAACATTGATTAGTAAGGGCCCTAGGATAGAGCCCTGAAAAATACCAGACTTTATGATGTAGGAATGTGAGGGCGGGGGGGGATGGAAACACAAACCCGCAATAACGCCTGCCTGCAAGTAAGATAGCTTCGAAACCAGTTCACAAAATTATCAGAGAAACCAAAGGTTGAACGCTTGTGAAGAAGAAGAAGTGAGGAACATTGTCAAATGCATTGGTGGGATAACAGTGCTTACCCTTTGCATCACAACATTAAGATGTGACCGATTGGTCCAGGTGTAACAATATTTTGTGAATCCATGTTCAGGAGAATCTGATTTCCGAGAAAATGAGGTAGATGAATACGAATGACTATTTTGAAAATTTTGGAAAAATCATTAGTAAAGAAATGGGCCTGTAAATAATGACTACGGAGATGATGAAATGATGATAATAATACTAATAACAATAACAATAATGGGATATTTTGTCACAATGATTTCACTCTAACACCGAAATAAGAAAGAGAGCTACGAAACCCAAGAGATCACGTCTTTACTGCTGAAGAGTTAAAGACTGGCTGGTTCTTCCCGCTTCACCCACGCCACCAGTATCGGAGTACGCATTGTCTCCGGTTTTCCGCCGGTGATCCGGACAATGACCGGGCTGAACGAAAAGGCTGCAGTTGGCCCAGAAAGAGTCCGGATTACCGTCGAACTACTGCATTTAAGTTGTTTTCTGTGGCGTTGAAGTTTCTAGATCACACACAATTAGACACGCGCGCGCGCGCGGTGGGACTCTTCTGAACGAGCGATCAGCTCATTGCAGAGGCCGCCACCTACACAACAAACAAAACAGGCGATCCGTACCCTCAGTGGGATTCGAAACAGAGATCGAAACAAACAAGCAGGTGCAAACCCACGCCTTAGACCGCGAGGCCAACGGGATCGGCGACGTTTAAAATCAGTACTACATTCAGTGGAGAAATAATAAACCAGTAAAAATCAATGAAACACAAAAGTACCATTACTAGAACAACAAAATATGCAAGTCTTATACGAAAACAGACTGAAGGGCAAGCCCCAACATGGTGAGATACAAAATGTTGAAGAAATGTTGATGAAAGAACCGATCACTGCAGCCGCTAAAGACGGTCTCTCATACAATTTGATTAAAACAGCATACACGATTAAGAACCTGGAAAGAAAAATTACTACAAACAAGCGACAAGAGAAAAGCGTGAATAAAAATCTGCGTACAAACTAAACATCCGCAAAAACACATTAAATATAAGAAGTTTCGAGCAGAAGTTCCAAGATAAAGGACAAAGATCCGAAAAAATTATTGGGATAAATCTGTGACATCAATTAAATCACCGATACATGACACAACAGTATAATAGAGCCAAAGAGATGAAATTTCGAAATTCTACAGAAAATACAACTGTGCACTATAACAAAGTACACACGATGCGATGTCCAAAAAGGAACAACAATTAGAAAGAAATGGTCATACACATACCAGCCTAATATCGGCAGACGAGTGGAAGACACAGTACACCAAATTACAACTCAACGGTGATATTCCAGAGGAAGCGAAAGAAATGCCTTAAACACAGAACAAGGGAGTTGATATAACACTGAGGGAATTTAAACTGGTATTTAAAACAAGCTAAAAACAGAGATGCAGCATGGATAATTTAAATGCAGAGCCTTTTAAACATAGCAGTGCCGCAAGAAAAGTTGCTGCAATTATTCAACAATATATGGCGTAACCATTAAACACCCACATATTTGGAGACAGGAACTGTAATCATCATATACAAAGCACGACGAATAATAATTGTAATAATTACTAAGTACCGGCGCCATCGACCGAATCCACGTTATAAGCAAATTAATTTAAAATGAGCTTAAAGAATATAATGAATGTGTTTGAGAGGAGCAGGTGTGGTACCCGGAAAGGAAAGAGTGCTATGGATGCTACACTAACATTAACGAAGATTTTGGGGAAAGAAACCTCAGCGCACATTCAATTTGTCGGTCGCCTATGACAATCAAACGACAATTTTAACCGGAAAAGTTATGGCAGTGGAACCAACTACAGACCGCATTTCGATTTTCGGACAGGCTACTCAGGATGTTATAATAAAAAATAAACGGGGAAATATGGCAATGAATCCAGTTAATGTCTTAACAAGGGCGGTGTACTTCTTGGTTTGAGATGACAATGTAGAGCATCACATTTGTCTATGCCGAGTTTCGTGCGGTGTACGTGGCGGTAAACGTGCGAAAAAAGAAAACGTGATTTCGAAAAAAAAAAACACTTGAACACGTTAAAGATGGTGCAGAACTGGATCAAATAACATAAATGTACGACAACGGAAAACTGCTTCAACGAGCAATTTCAATGCCTACAAACTGGGCGGCTTATTACCAAGGGGCCGAGATAGTGTAGTCAGTACAGCGATGAGGTTACGGGCAAGATGATCCGGACTTCGTACCCCGAAGCGGCAAGAGATATTTCTCTTCCTTACAACGTCCTGACCGACTCTAGGGCTCGCCCAGCCTCGTACTGAGTAAGTACAGGAGTTTATTACCGGGGCTGAAGCGGCCGGAGGCGTGACGTTGACCACTCTCCAACATCTAGTGCCGAGGTTAAGACTGAACCCAGAGGTCAGCAAACTTTCCAAAAATCTGGAAGCAACCACAAAACTCTAAACGCCAGAAGGGAGACATGGAGCGAGTTACATAATAAGGGTCAGTAATTCCGGATTGACACGCGTGCCTCACTGCTACCTGGCGCTTTTTGCTCGGTGCATGTAAACTGATACCAATTACTGTATAGTAAAAAAAAAATTGGACGAATTATGGTGACAATATCAGGCACCACCGTATAAAATTTAGCGGCAGGGGTGAACACGGGCCCGGGATTCGTGTACCCCTGAGTGGACCTATACCTCTTACTTACTTACTCCATGGTGCAGAGTCCTTCTTGAGAAGCTAAATGGTTTGCAGCTAGTCAAGAAATTCCCCGCATTTTATGGAACCCGAAAGTTCATTACCGTACTCACAAGCGTCCGCCACCTGTCCCTATCCTGGGCCAACCCAATCCAGTCCACATACCCATACCCCACCTCCTGGAGATCCATCCTAATATTATCCACCCATCTATGCCTAGGTCTCCCCTGTGGTCTCGTTCCCTCAGGTTTCCCCACCAAGACCCTATACGCCCCCCTCTCCTCCCCCATACGCGCCACATGCCCTGCCCATCTCATTCTTCTCGATTTTATCACCCGCAAAATATTGGGTGAGGAGTACAAATCATTTAGCTCCTCGTTATGCAA
>Ga0123354_10006642_pt1 | contig 17237 bp, 4 predicted proteins | sample TergutLab28metaG_2_FD_97872 | JGI IMG/M metagenome (GOLD analysis project Ga0123354, IMG submission 97872) | Labiotermes labralis P4 segment gut microbial communities from Petit-Saut dam, French Guiana - Lab288 P4 | ecosystem: Host-associated > Arthropoda: Insects > Digestive system > Gut ...
TGCACAATAAGCCTAAGGCTGCGGTGCACCCACAGCATATGCCGACGGGCCCTCAGAAGAAGAAGAAGAAGAAGAAGAAGAAGAAGAAGAAGAAGAAGAAGAAGAAGAAGAAGAAGAAGAAGAGGAAGAGGAACAGGAGGAAGAAGAATAAGAAGGAGGAGAAGGAGAAGAAGAAGAAGGAGGAGGAGGAGGAGAAGAGGAAGAAGAAGAGGAAGAGGAGGAAGAAGAGGAAGAGGAGGAGGAAGAAGAAGAGGAGGAGGAGGAAGAAGAAGAAGAAGAAGAAGAAGAAGAAGAAGAAGAAGTAGTAGTAGTAGCCACAGCAGCAGCAGCAGGAGGGGGAACATGAGGAGGAGGAAGTGGAGGGGAATTACACAGTTTGAAGAAGCTGTTACCTGGAGACCTCTTTGTTGCTGATTTTGTACAGTTTGTTGTGGTTGTGGATGTTGTTGTTGCTGCTGTTGCTGTATCTGTTGTTGCTGTTGCTGTTGCTGCATCTGTTGTTGTTGCTGTTGCTGCTGCTGCTGCTGCTGTTGTTGTTGCTGTTGTAACTGATGTGTTTGCTGCTGCAGTTGAAACTGCTGCTGGAAATGATGCTGGTTTACACTGTCTTGGTACAATGAACCTTGCTGCAGCTGCTTCTCTATGACTGGTTTATCTTCTGAAGGGGATGGATGTGGAGATGCACCTCCTAAGCCTGAGTAAACATTCTCTGTCAGACTTACACACAGAGCAAATATAATCCAGTAACTGCAATCCACCTGTGCAGTGCAAAGACACATTTAACTCCAAATTGTAATACATAAGTCTAAAATATCTACCTCCTTCTCATAGCATTAAAGAATGGAATGAACTGCTAGTTCACTTGAGTTCATGTTTTAATGTGAACAACTTCAAAGAGAGTCTGTGTTCTGAGGGAAATGTGTCTGTCCTTGTTGTCACAAAGCATGCACAAGGCTTTAAAATAGATTCATGCAACATCTCAACCATGACCTGACAGCACATAACATGGCAAATCCATTATTATGAAATGCAGGTTTGTAGTGAAAATGTGGCTTGATTTTCAAGCTCATGGTTCCATGCATCATAATTCAATATTAATACAAATCCAACTAGATGCAACAGTATGCAGTCTGATTTACTGCAAAATCACTCTACATGTTTCGGGTGTCCACCGCACCCATCATCAGGAGTACTAAAAACTGTAACCGCAGCCTATGGTACAAGTCATAATATTGGTACAGCTAAAGCTACTTCCCTCCAACGTGGCCAGGTTGGGAGTCCTGACCTGGCCACACTGTAGGGAAGTAGATGTTCCGATATTATGACCTGTACTGGAGGCTGCGGTTACAGTTTTTAGTACTCCTGATGATGGGTGCTGTGACACCCAAAACATGTAGAGTGACTTTGCAGTAAATAAATATCTGCATACTGTTGCATCTGGTTGGATTTGTATTAATAGTGGCTTGATTTCTCTAATCATAAACATTAACACTGTTTCACACAAAACAGCAACTTCAACCACATTTTAAAGATGCTCTACAAGAAGATGAAAAATAAACACACAGCCAATTGATTTGTTTCTATGCTTGCTTACTCTAACTAATAAAAAATATTTGTAGTTCAAAACTGTACCCAGTACTGTGAGACTTGAGGTCTTGAGAGTAGTAAATATTAAGATTGCAGTCTCAATACTGCCTCCATCTTCAAGATACAAGACAGTTATTTAATTATTGTGCCCTGAAGCTGGAGATAGAGGATAATCCAAAATTTCTGTTAGCAGGAACCAAGAGACACAATGCTATATCCCACATGTGTCACAATTAAGACCACATACTATCTTCTTCTTATCAAAATACTAACCAAGAGCCTTGCTAAAATCAGCCAACATGCCACTGATAGTTCCAGTAGATGGCTTGCCTCCTGTTCCCATTGTTGTGGACACTGCTGATGATGGCAGGGAAGCTGCTGCTGTTGATGCTGGCTGCTGTGCCTGCTGAATGGAATGGGCTGGATCCAACGCCCCACCCTCCTGCAACAGGAAGTAAGCCTGCCAACTTATTGCCTTAGTTTGTCATACATCCACTTCATACAAAACTGTAGAGTGTGTAATTAAAAAACAAAGTAGTTTTAGTTGTAAGTCTTAAGTCCACTTCCCTTATTGCAGACTTTCACTCCTACATTTTGTTCACATATTTAGATCACATACATTTGTAACCCAAATAATGGTTTTAATCCAACAATAAAATGCAGTTTATCTCAACAGATAATGGCAGCTATGGCTGTCAGTGATTACAAATAATGTGGTAGAGTTTTTGGATACAATTTAAATCCTTGTTCCCACTCCTCCTTTACTTACTGTGTAAGTGAACTACAGTTTCTTAATTTGACTCTTATTCCTTCCCTGAATGTTACACTTTTATATACATTGGGACTATATCCTGGAAAGAAATGTCTACTTTTGCAAGTTTGGAATATAAAATGAATAAGGCTGGGTTTGGCATCCATGAAGTGATATGGACAAACACTAAAATCCTTCTAGACCTCTTATACCAGACACCCTTATAATCAAGGAACTTTTTTTTTCGGAATATTGTTCAGTATATCTACAAAGACTGGATTTTATTCCATACTGACACTGCTGATCAACATGTAGTCTCTGTCAATGTACTTACTTCAGAGAATTTTAAATGCTGTACCTTGTCGATTATAAAGTATTCTGAAGATATTTTATGCACAGAATTATTCGGTTTCTGAATCTTGTACACTGTTACTCCAAACAGAACACACAATTTCAGGAAACGGACTGATTCCAGCCTCAGCTGAAAAGGTGGAAAGCTACCTATTCATTATGGTCCATTACTCAAGAAAGTCTTAATGACTGGTTTATTGTTGACAGCACATGCCTCTCCACCTTTTCACCCTCAGAAAGAAAGATTTAAAGCTTCCAAAATAATGAGTTCTGTTAGGAATAGTAAAAGTTCAAAAACTGTGATAAATTGAGGTTTTGTGTGTGTGTGTGTGTGTGTGTGTGTGTGTGTGTGAGGCATGGACATGCAGGTGTGTTCATGCCATTGGCCAGGAATCTCTCCTCTTGCCAAGTGCTCTGCTGGTGAGTAAACAAACCACACACACACTACATACTACTGCTGAGCTATAACTACACTACTGCAAGTAAGACAGTCTCACTACACCATGGCTTGGATAGGAGGGTTTACCTGGAAACGCTGCATCAACTCCTGTTCTGCACGTTCAAGTGTTGGGGACACATCCAGGATTGGTGACAGATCCGTGACAGGGGACCAGTCAGCAGTTTCAGGTCGAGCAACTCGAGGCTTCGTGTTGTGTAGCTGAAGGAGAAAGGAGCACCATCCAGCTAGCTAGGAGCCATATCTCCAACCATTGTAAATTCTTTTTTCTTATCTTGCATCATGAACAACTTCATATCCATTAACTTTAGCTGTAACTTTCATCACTCAACATACATACAGCACCTGAAAGATGCTGAAGTCTTCCAGTTATACCATAAACTGACTGTACATTACAGATAACGAAGTATCTGTACTCCATATAGATGTTTATCAGCTACACATCACATTACAGTGACAGCTTGCCTAGCGTCCTAGTACTGGTTTATTTAAATCCAGAATACACCACATGCCCACTGCTCAGCACAGATTTCTGCTATGCCAACATACTGTGAGCTATGTACAAACACAGGACCTGTCAGCATCATTCTCAGCCAGACAGGATCAGCTTCTGGTTATATCCACCCTAGGTGACAGGTCTGTCAGCACACAATTCACCCTCATTCAACATGCTGGCAGCTCAGAGACAATGGCATCTGAATGAGTTACAAGAAACTAGTTAGAGCTGGGAGGAGAGGAATGGGGAAACTAACAACCAACATTTTGAAGACAGATGTTAGACCCACACACACTAGCAGGCAAGGATGGAACACTTTACTGCTAAATGCTAGGGAATGCAATTTCCACTTCTCATAACAGTGCAAAACTTGATGACCTAAACTGATACTGAAAAGAAACTAGCTCTGCAGCAAGTCTGATGAAGCAACCTCATCAATGACACTGAGCCTGAGAGAGAACAGAATCGCAGAGGATGGTAAGAGTAATGTTAACAGAGGCCAAAATAATGCTTGGACACAACACCTTTGGAAGCCTGCTACAGTTCATCTTTCCACCTGAGGATATGCAAGGCACCCCTATGTGAATAAAGATTCTACACCATTATTACCACTTTCTTATTCTACTTCACTGAGGTAACCAAACTGCTGATGGCGGAGAATATCAAGTAACAAAACCAGCATTTAAACATGTTTGACAGTTTTGACAGACACAGCATCCTGACATCACTGCAAAGTATATCCGTTTCTGAACATGTCATTTTACAGTAATGTAATGAAATGCAACAAATTCTTTTCAGATATTGAAAAAAATATTTTTGTAACTATATGAATCAACCAGGGAAGGGTGATAAGAACTACAAGCAACTATGTACAATCAGACCCCTCTTTAATAAAATAAATAATGTCTGCACTAAACTTTACAGTTCACCTGAATATTTAATTTTGAAGGAATGTACTGTACTTTCTTCATAGGAAAACATAATTTCACACATACATATACATATACACTGAATGGATCCAAAACAGACTACAGAATGTGGAGGAAGTCATAAGTACAAAACACACAGGGTTAAGTAAAATTCAAAATATCATTAAGTCAAACGTTCCACTAAACTGTAATATGTATAAAATGTTAAGCCTGACTAGTGATTTTTATTACACAAATACAAGACCTTCAACAAGATTATGGGACTTTTGAATACCATGAATTTATCAATTGAGTAAAATGGGTGTGTATGTATTTCAATATCTTTTAATACTACATTAAAATGATTCCCTGTATGTCATACTCTTGGGGATAGATGTCACACTCTTCAAGATGCCAGTGCCACAAAGCACACTTTTCTGAAGTAAATCTACAGCTGGCAATAGTCTATGAAGATCACACTTATTCCCTGTCATTCCTTGTGTAGCAATGTGAACAGCTAATGTGCCTGAAAGTGTCTGACTTTTAGCAATGAAAATCATTAAATGGAATACAAATTCAAATGGAAGAAGAATTTCTTTGTTTGGCATTAACCATAATACCACCAAATTTATTTTGTAAAATAAATAAACTTTTGTTGTTACTTGATGATGAGATGGTAACAGGCATGTCATCATTTATTATTCACTGAGTGCCATGCTTGTGAAATGAATTCAGTTGAACAAAGGCCTTCATTTGCAATACCATATCACAGTACACGCCACAAAAAAAAGTCAACAAAAGTTTTGAACAAAATACCCTGCATCAACAGTGCCTATGGAAGAAAACAATATAAAGAAGAGTGGTAAAACTTCAAAGCACAAGTTCAGTGAAGAATTTGAAGCTCAGGTGATCGTGCGTGATAAATTCTTAAAATAAAACCAACTAGATGCACTAATTTCTCAAATTTATTTTTGGAATAAAAGTCTACATGTTTCAGACAGTTCCACTGTCCAAAACATATAGAGTATTATTCCAAAAATAAATTTGAAAAATTAGTGCATCTAGTGGGTTTTATTAAAAGAAATTCAGTGAACACACAATAATAATATGAAAACTGCATTTTTCTCATGTGTGGTATGATTTACACATAGCAAACATGTAAAAAGCCAAAGTAACAGATGTTAGTGTTCCAATAATCCCCATGCAGCTAATAACATTCCCGTGTATGATCCTAAGTCAAAGAGTTAGGTGTGCATGGACTGCATGAATAAGCACAAGTTTTGACAGTTTTGTTCAATTATATCTGCATCACTCTTCAGGGAATTAAATGAAGGACAGAAAAGGTATGGTTACTGCATGCAAGACAATGTTAACACAGGAAATTTCACAGTGACTATACTTCAAGAAGTATTCAGCAAATGCTTAAATGTCACTGAGTATAGCCTCCTGGATCTCCAAATCTGCAACCACGTAATTATTTTTGCATGGGATGCTAGAGGATAGTGAATAATCGACATTCTTCACAAAAACTGAAAGCCAATGATCGAAGACAAACTGCAAATATTTCAAGACAAATTCCTCTATGCAATGAGAGGTATCTTCAAAAGATGCAAAGTTTACTTAGAAGTAGGATGTCAGCACTTCAAGACTCTGCTATGAAGTCCAGGAATGTGGAACTGCCATTTGAAAAATGGACCCAAATTCCCAGCAGATTTTTTTAAGTGCATTGTTTAATGACACTGTCAACTGCTACGATTATACAGTATTGGTGATAGATGGGAATGAGTATGAAGTACTGCTGGAATAGGCCTAACACTGACAGGGAAGAACAAAGTATTCAGATAAAATACGTCCCACTGCCACTTTGACCAGCCAAAATCCCACCTGGAATGACCCAGGATAAAATCCAGGCCTCTGCACTGAAAGGCCAATCATCAACCAACTCAGTCATGGCACAGTTCTCCTGGAAGATGCAGATTTCATGAGCAATAATGTGTCCCTGACAGCTGCCATGCTAACGGACACAAAAAAAATCCCATATACTGAATGGTTACATCAAAACAGATCACCAAAACTTTTTCCTGACTATGGTTGAAAAAGTGTTGGAATAAAACTATGTGGAGGCTTATCCTGAATGACACCAAGAGGAAGATGAAACCACAAGCCAGATGAGTGACTCACCTTGAAGCTCAACACACAGTCATCACTGGTCAGCTGTAGATCACTCTTGTGGAGTTGTGTGTAATCACAGATAGACATGTCTACATAATTTCAGTGCTCAAAGTGCAAAGTGTTCCTGTCTACAGACTCCATGGTTTCACATATAACTTTTAAATCAGAGTTCCATCAGAGCATGGGAAAAAATCATTCTGAGAAATGGTACGTGCATTACACTTCTATTTATGTACAGAAAGATTCTATTTTATTTCATGAGCCCAGAAGCTTTTTCAGAACTTTCCACAACAGTAATGAAATACCACAACATAATTTGGAAAAGTATTTTCTTTCAAACAATCTGTACTGAAGTATGAGGGACAGTGCAAAGAACATTATATATTTTTTTAAAGTCAAATGCTATTACTAATTCAAAACATACCCCCCCCCCAAGTCACAATCTGACAAACAGCCACATAGTATGTGAGATGTAAATTCTTGATTCCTGCACAATGAAGATTAAAGTATGTTTCATCATGTCAAAAGTCTACACAGACAGAAACAGCATGCACTGTACCACACTATCTAGGATACTAACTACATAAACTGGTACTTTTAAAGTCAATGGATATAAAGTACTTAACTTCGAACGGAATGGCTTCAAATAATCTATTCTAATTATGCTACATTCAAATTGGAGAATGGAGGCAGTCAATCTCAACTATACTTCACAGTGTTGCAAAACATATAACGCAACATGTTTTGGCTACAACTAAGAACCATCATTACACATTACAAAAATACCTGTATGAAGATCACTTGTATACAACACGATAAAATGTCAAGGTTGAGATCTCAGTTACATGAATTGTATCACGTTGTATGAAAGTGATATTGTATTTCTATAATAAGGTGTGGAAAAATTCCATGCCTAAACTTCTTGAGGTGGTAGGAGGGACTGAAACAAAGATTTATTTTCGAGGAACTGTATGTTGGATGTGCCTCCTAGCAGTTATTCTGAAAAAATTGTATTTCTTACAATTTGAGCAGATGGTCCAACAAAGCTGACATCGATGAAGCAGAGATTGTAGTGTGTGCTTAAAAATGCAAAGTTTCTGCCTGGTGGTTGCTGCTGCCTCAACTATACAGCCAATACGATCCTCTTCCAAATCAACTGGCAATGAGTAAATCAACTCTTTCATGTAGCCCCACAGGCAGAAGTCCAATGATGTGCGGTCCAGTGACCTGGGAGCCCAAACCAAGTGCCTGCCTCATCCAACCCAGCAATTACTGTAAGTGGAAGTGAGTTGTTCTCTGACCTGATGTGCAAAATCACCTGCAGCCCTGTTGTTCTGGAATCACATGTTTCTCTTGAGTGCTATGGGGATTTACTCCAGCACTCCTGGTATAATTTCCTCCAGAAATGCCCAGTAATCTGTGCAGTGCGCCACAGGGGAACAAGTAAGACTCACTCAAAAAGTCATGAATAATGCCTGCCCAAACATTGACTGCAAAGCCATCTTGGTGGTGGTGGTGGACAAATGCAGCATGAGGGTTTACTTCTGCCCAAAAATGGCAGTTGTGGCTACCAAAAATCCCTGCAAGAATACTACAAGAAAAAGTTGGTTTACTCATCGCCAGTTGATTCTGAAGAGGATCTTGTTGTGTAATTGACACAAATTGTGTTGTTTATTGTCAACATTGTTACTTAGCACAACGGGATGGATAATCCACAATTTTGACACAAATTGATTTTTTTATTGTGGTTTTCTTTTAGCATTCTTACACATACTCTACGTTAGTCATAAGCTAAATTTACTCATGTTCAGTTCTCGCCTCTCTTAAGACCAGGCATGGAAGGAATATAATTTCCTTCCATTTCTTTTGTTTATAACTGGACTCGTTAAGTGTATCGCGTGACCAGTGTGTGCAGCAAGACGTAACAATAGTTGCTCTGTTCTGCGGGAGCAGTCTGTTGCATAGCTCGAATGGTGTCTGAGCTGCATAGTCCTAAGCTGGAAGTCTGTAAGTATGAATGGTATCGAAGAGTCCACTGGTGAGAACTGTCACCTATACATTTTAGTTGTAAATGCTAGTACTCCATACTCTTACAAATAAAACTCCAATATATTCTACTTGGGGATTATTGAGTGTTTGTGCTGCCTGCCCGACTCGTCTTAACCAGAGTTATGAGCTCCGTCATCCCTGGTGTTGTATCTGTTGCGGACCCGATGAGGAACGTATCTTAGATGTTGTTCCCAGGGAGGAAAGAGCTCGTAACTCTGGTTAAGACGGGGAGTCGGGCAGGCAGCACAAACACTCAATAATCCCCAAGTAGAATATATTGGAGTTTTATTTGTAAGAGTATGGAATACTAGCATTTACAACTAAAATGTATAGGTGACAATTCTCACCAGTGGACTCTTCGATACCGTTCGTACACACTGACTTCCAGCTTAGGACTCTGCTGCTCAGACACAGTTCGAGCTACGCAGCAGACTGCTCCCGCAGAACAAAGCAACTATTGTTTCATGTCTTGCTGCACACACTGGTCGCGCGATACACTTAACGAGTCCAGTTATAAACAAGAAAGAAATGGAAGGAAATTGTATTGCTCCCATGCTTGGTCTTAACAGAGGCGAGAACTAAACATGAGTAAATTTAGCATACGACTAACATACAGTAATGTAAGAATGCTAGAAAGAAAACTACAACAACAAAAAATCAGTGTGTCAAATACACAACACTGGGAACAACATCTAAGATACGTTCCTCATCGGGTCCGCAACAGACACAACAATCTTAATGCCTGTATTGTTGAGGCAGTGTCAGCTACCAGGCAGAAACCTGGCATTTTTGAGTGCATACGACAATCTCTGCTTCATCGTCGTCAGATTTGTACTGAGGTCTGTGGTTGTATATTGGAGCATCTGCTCTAAATTGGTAAGATATACAACTTTTTTCAGTATGTATCAGTGGTTTTGCATGATTTCCATTCTTAGTCAGACCCACTAGGATGGTCAGCGGTACTGCAAGGATGCATGTCTGACCTATAGTTGCTTGACAATTCACCTTTGCTCTGGTCCCTCCTATCACTTCAGGAAGTTTGGGCATGGAGATTTTCTGCACCTGTATAATGCATGGTGATGGTGTTTAGTTAAAGTCAAAACATGTTGCATAATATACATTAAATCACTGAAAACTACAGTGATTGACTGCCACCATTCCCCTCTTTGTATATCACAAAGGGACGGACACTCTCTAAGGCAGTGATTCTCAAAGTTCTGACTCTTTCATTTCACCAAAGCGGTCCCTCTGTCCCAAAACTATAATTGTACCATACTTAACAAGAACTTCTCTTTCTTGGAAAAGTATCTTTTACAAATACACAAATTTTAATGTAGCTCTAATTCTTAACAGAATTTCTTACTTCTGCAACCTCATATCCCATGCAGCAGACTGTCAAGTCCCACTGATTGAGAAACACTACTCTGAGCTATAATACATAAGATCTATCAATTAAGCAGCAGAATGAGATAAGGGTAAGTGTTGTGTATTAAATGTTACAAGCCACAAGCTCAATTCACATTTACATGCCAATGTCAAGCAGCAAAAGTAACACTGTCAACAGACAATGTTTCACCATATACACATAGAAACAATCTGCTATGTCACTATTAGCTAATTTCAATTCATTTAACTTTCAGAAGTGAAAATTTTTTTATGAGGCAAAGATTAAAAAATATATATATAAATGAGATTTCTTAGGCCACCAATAGGAATAACATTATGAGGCAGGACACCAGATGAAATAATTACAAGACCTACTGAAAACTGAGGATATGGGATATGGTATATTAATAAAGAAATATCGCTTAAACTGGGAACACAGTGCACATCTGATGTATGACAACAGACTGCCAAAATTAGCATACTTTATAATGCCAAAGGATGTGAAGATGTGAGAAAACCCAGGGGTGGATGGTAAAACCAGTTTTAACACTTTTGATCAATGGAATGATTTTATAGCATAAATCCTTCATTTGGAGGGCACAGAGGAGGGAACAGGATTACCCCAAAATTTTGTTCCAACAATCAGGCACAGATTTTATTACAATTTGGAAAAACCAAACTTTAATTTTGAGTTACTGTACAAATGGAATTTTGCTCAATTTTAGAACTGAAGTGACCTACATGTGGAAATATTTTCAGGATAAAACTGAAATAACTGATAATCTTAAGACTGGAGACTGTATATTCAGAAATTCCTGAAAGTTTATGTGTGTCATCTTCACCATTACAGATTATACAAGTACTACAAATTGACCTGCCACATGATGGGGTTAACATACATTCATGCATTTAACCACCTCCTCTCCCAACAGGCATTTCTTGATTAACGGTGACTTATGACATGATTGCAATACTGGTTCTTAAATTCTTATTTCCTTCTAAGCACAACTGAAGCCAATAATTTCTAACATTAGCAAAGTAAAACACACCTCACAGAATAGAGTAAGTACAGAGTAAGAATAGAGTTCAGTAACTATTTTATTACATTTTTCTTGAATGCGTCCATCATCTGAAAAAACTTTTCCTGATCATGCGTTAACGAGAAAGCAAACCTAAACATTTTCATGTTTCCTTTCTCCTACAGCAAATCCAACTCACATTCAACTTTGAAAAATAATTTTGCAACACTCATAAGAAATGCTCTGTCAGTTAACAATTTGTGGAATGCAGTGATTACTAAACTGATTGTCAACATTTTATAAGAAAAAATTAAAGATGGGTGATATGTATCAGTAGTTTTATATGTCAATAATAAATTATCTCATGAAACAAAAAGTAATTTTTAACTTCAGTTGTGCATTATCTCTGTTATTAGATTTTTTTTGTAAATGTTTAGTTACCTGAAATTTGAAACAACTATGACATTCAATCAACAGCAATAATGCAATTTAACAGAATCCTGACTCTGAGAGTCACTGTGCCTAACCCGTGACATGTCACTGCTTCTGTAAATGCCCATGTGATTTATCCTGCCTAACACTCATGTACAACTGGAATAACACTGAAGAAGTATTTACAGCACTTCTAAAGGGTGGGCTTAATGATTTTATCTCTTTCTCTGTCCAAATTTTCACAGCTGCCATGGCTGTGTATGCAGTTGCTCATGTGCTACTACAGCCTTACCGATTTTCTTGGTCCAGCTGCAAGTGCTATTTTGAGGAAGTGGTGAGCTGCTTACATCAAGGCAAAAGACACTCTCAAGCCAACTCTCACAAAGGTTAACATGACCCTGACAACTCCACTCTCAAAGACACTTGCACATCACTCACTGCCCAGATGTTCCAGCCTCCCATACTCAGTGTCTCTATCTGAACACTGCTACCTCTGTTGCCCCCACCTGCACAGACCCTGCCAGCCACTTAGCAGCTGCTGCCTGCTACAGTCATACAGCATCACACTCTTTTGTCATTCACAATATTTCTTTTCATTTTCTTCTGAATTATATGTATTCCAAACACCTGGGTGGAAACAGCAGTATAAAAATAACCTCTTATTGCCAGTGGGATTTTCCTTGTGTGCTGTCTTATCACACATGGTATACTAAAGGGTTTGTATGGTTCTTATGATTTTGCTCCAACACAGCAGAAATATAAGACTAACAATGCAGGGTTCAAAATGAAGGTTAAAAATTGTGATGAAAATAACAAAATTTTGCCTTTTTCTCACTAGAATATAATTTTTCTAACCTCAATTGTGTAACTATGTATACTCTGAAGAGTGGTGTGTTTTATGCACCTCCGCTTTCAGCAGAAATCCTCAGGCAAAGCCGTGCCTACCCAATGGGAGTAAACATGGTATTATACAGTGCAGTACTTAGAGACTGGTAAGAGGAAAGTGCATTACTGAACAACTAATCAAAGCAACCAAATACCATAAATGTAGAGCAACTACAAAGTACACACACATACACACACACACACACACACACACACACATCACACTCAAGGTACATACCTGGAGATCAATCAACTTTGGTTTCTGCTTGAAAGATGATTGCAGCTGCTGATGTTGAAGATGTTGCTGTTGTAACTGCTGCTGTTCTATCTGTTGCTGTATTTGGTGTTCCAACTGATCTTGTTGCTGATGCATTTCTAGTTGTTGCTGCTGCTGTTGTGGTTTCTGGAATGGGGAAACTGGTCGCTGCATTTGCTGCTGTTGCAATTGTTGCTGCTGTTGCAACTGCTGCTGCTGCTGTTGCAATTGTTGCGGCTGTTGTAACTGTTGCTGTTGTGGCAACTGCTGCTGCTGCTGCTGCTTCTGGAAAGGTGATATCTGTTGCTTCTGGAAAGATGGAAGCTGCTGCTGTTGCAACTGTTGCAATTGTTGCTGTTGTTGCTTCTGAAAAGGTGGCATCTGCTGTTGTTCTTGTAAATGTTGTTGCTGTTGCTTTTGGAAAGGATGAACCTGCTGCTGCTGTTGTTGCAAGTGTTGCTGCTGAAAAGGTGGAATCTGCTGCTGTTGCAATTGTTGCTGCTGTTGCTTCTGGAAAGGTGAAATCTGCTGCTGTTGTGGCTTCTGGAATGGAGGAAGTTGCTGTCGTTGCAGCTGTTGATGCTGCAACTGTTGCTGTTGCTGAGACACCTTTTGTGCCTGCTGCTGTTGCATTTCAAATTGGAAAAAGCTTGGTCCTCTGAAGTCTCTATTTGCATCCATAAACTTGCAGGGGGGGGGGAAAAAAACTTTATAAATTTAAGTCATATTAAAAAGCCTTTTGACTAATTAACAGCATTATATCCAACAAACTTGAAATCATGATGCAAATACCACATTTACAGGAAGGGTTCTTTCACATGAACACAAAATTTATGACTCAAAGAATGCACAGGGTAACAGAGTTATCTGCATTTTCTTTCTTTCTTTATTTATTTACTTACTTATTTATAATTTATTCAGCAATGTTTTCAGAAACTCAGACCATATGGTGGCAAGTTGTATGATGATCAGGGAATGAACTTGAGAGAATGTGAAGCAGTCCTGACCTAATAAATGCATTACCACAGTATCTGCCTAGAGACTGAACCAAACCACTATACACCTGTCAGGTTCAATGGATGTCCTGACTGAGATTTGAAACAAGCATCTCCCAAATGCAGGTCATTACTACCTGAGCCTATACGTAAATATTTCCCTCACACTCACATCTTCTGAGCATTGCTGCATGTCTAACTGTAGTTCAGATATAACAATCTCTGTGTAAATGCTGTAACAAAAGGAGGTACTCAACCATACAATGATTACAATAAATGTGAAACACACAATCATACAGAAACATTTACTTATTAGAACACGGAATGTAATTTAAAAGTGAAAATTCTGACATATGCAAGACTGTGTATCACTGTGCCACTCCTTCAAAAGATGTTAAACAAGGCTTTATTCTACCAAGTTCATTATTTTGTTGTAGCAAGAAGACTGATAAAGCTCCAACAAAACTGTGATTGCCAGACTCGTAAAATAAAATTCCATCCAATAACCTTCATTAACCACGTGTAAGATTACTAAGATGGCATAAGCATGAGGCCAGTTGGCCAAATGTTGCATATTTTAAAAACTAATATCATAATCCTACCAATTAAAACAGCTGTCAGCCATGCAAAATGTCATACCCTTAGCACCACATGAAATGTTACCTTGGGGTCCTCCTTTCATAACCCATCACATCATCCATAAGATATACTAGTCAGTTATGCACTGAAGTTCCACCCAGAATCGCAACGCACCTGTATCCGAGGACGATCCATATCCATTCCTGCCGTTCCATTTCTTGGAGCCATCTCATTTGATTCTGCCTGGCCTGAAGTACACAGGCGATGAATAACAAGTTAATTAGTACAACTAAAATGGAATACACCTACATAACTTTCAATATGATCAGTATGAACTGTACTGGCTTGCCATTCAACTGGAAAACCAAACACTCTGAGATATCAACTTCGAAACTCTAAGCCCTCCATTCACTTTTCAAAATATTATGGTCGTGGTCTTCCAGGTCATGACACCATATAATGTTACAAGTGGTGGAGAAACATCCTGACTTTATTTTCACAGAGTGTCAGCAGATCGCTCCAAGAGACCGGTACCCATGCACCAGACTATATGCTGTCAAAGCTCTGAAAGACCAAAGCATGAATCTTCACATCCATGAAATTCTCAGATCTTACAATATGAAGTAATGTTTGTTTTAGGAGTCAAACTGGTTTAGACCATTGAATAAAATGCAAAAGTTTTATGAATAACAAAGCCTCACAGTGTAAACACCAACTACTTTACAGGTAAGTGTGCACAATAAGGAACATGAAGGATGCCAAAATTTCACTGTTTACACTGATGTTGTTGTTGCTGCTACCATCATCACTGTCACACCCACCACCAGCACTATTATTATTATCAGTTTTAAATTACTGACCTTCATGACATGTACTTTAACCTTTGAAAGGCCAAATGGTTATGTGATGAACCAACAAGTTTAACATTCAAGAATTGTACGCTCTGCCCACACTGTATTTATGTGTTTTATATTTATCTCAGAACAAACAGTGACTTGTGCCACTTACATCATAAACTGACTGGTTTTCATAACCAAGATGAAAAGTGTTTACTGTGTGGTATGAATTGGGTGTTTAAATAAAGCAGTCTGTGCTTCGTCTTTAAAACTTTAATAATGCCGTAGCCAAATTTTTATTTCTATCATTTTCAGTATAAGTGATGCACACTGATGCAGTGTGAACTTGAAATTAAAAGAGGAAATTAGATGTGTATTTTGGCAGATGGGGACCATTTTTTAGAGGAACTTCTTGTAAAATGTTAGTTTTAAGATACCAAACTATATGACGTCACATCCCAGTGAACTATGATTTTCTGAGATGCCTGTTGCCTTCATCTTTAGAGTAAAAGCAGAGTTCTCACAATGGTGTCACGATTATGGCCCACTGGGATGTGGCATCATATAGTATGGTACATGGATAAAAACATTTGGCAAGCAGTTCCTCCAAAAAATGGTACCCATCTGCCAAAATAGACATTTAATTTCACACCATTTAGTTTCTCACATTCTGTAGTTTGAGTGTTATTCCCATCTTCTGGATTTTATTTACTTCCTTCTGTATACTTCTGTGTTGCTAATCATGGTTCTGTTGGGTTTGCATACATTTGTTCTACATGAGTAAATTCATTACTTCTAGACCAATATCTTTATTTAAAGGTCCCAGATCTAGGCTATTTCAATTATTTCTTATTCTCTTGAGAATTTCTTGAGACTATATTCCAGAACAAAAATTAATCAACAACTGCAATAAACTGGTGTATAACAGTAAATACTAAACCATAAAGTGAAACTCACTGGACACACTTATGATTATCACTTACAGAAACAAAACACACATCAATTTGAAATTATGTACATTTTCAATGAAAAACCCTGATAAAACTTCTACTGTAATGAAAAACATCAGAGGTTCACTTCTTTACCAGAGACAGGATGGGAAGGGGGGACACTCTATGTGGAGGTCAAGCCTGTCCATCAACCTGTCTTCCTGCCAGCTAGTAAGAATTCTCTAGTACAGCCTTTCCAACTCTGAGGAATTTCAGCTCTGCAGCTTGGATCCTTCTGTCATCATGTATTCTCCTCACCCATGCTTGTACTGTACACAGGAATGTAGGTGGCAACTACACTTACAGCCACTATTGAAATGTAGGTCATCACACACAAAAACTTGCCACTGGTGTTTCAGCAAAGATTCTGACTGCATGTACAAAATTTGCCATTGGCTTTAACAGTCTACCTAGTACCACATGCATGACTTTCAAACAGAAGTTCTAAAAAATGCATAAAGTGCAGTCACTTGAATTACATAAAGCAAATCATGGTTTTCTGAGATGTGAGAACACACTACATAGCTACAAATAATATTTTGCCACAACATGCTGCTTCAAACTTCGCATCCTGAAAAGAGAGCCAGCAGGTTCCTACACAGCACTGGTACTACCTACCAAAATATAGGATCACATCCCTAGAGACCATAATCCACATACTCAGCATCATGAGAACATCAAATCTCATACAATGAGTGACACTACTATGAATATGTACATGGAAAACTATTTTACCAACTCCTCCAACACTAAATGTTAATAATGCCAAGGTTAAGATACCAGTACAACACAAGGCAAGCAAACAGAAATAAACACAGACCTTCTCAAATGCACAGAACACTGCAGTGACAAAACATTCACTCATTAGTTCATCCCTTCATTCCAATGTAAGAACACCTGTCCAAAGCAGCGGCATTATGTTGTAACATGGAAGGTAAATTAATAACCTATTTGCTGTGACAATTTTTACAAGATATGACGTTTATTCACAGTTGTGTCACTGTCGTCTTTGAATACGCCTATCATTTTCATTACTGCATTTAGAATTGCAAACATGCAAATATCACAACAGCAGCAGCAGCAGCAGCA
>Ga0123354_10006643_pt1 | contig 17237 bp, 6 predicted proteins | sample TergutLab28metaG_2_FD_97872 | JGI IMG/M metagenome (GOLD analysis project Ga0123354, IMG submission 97872) | Labiotermes labralis P4 segment gut microbial communities from Petit-Saut dam, French Guiana - Lab288 P4 | ecosystem: Host-associated > Arthropoda: Insects > Digestive system > Gut ...
AGTGAGACTGTAGAGCGGCATGTGTGTTGTGTGCAGTGCAGAGTGAGACTGTAGAGCGGCATGTGTGTTGTGTGCAGTGCAGAGTGAGACTGTAGAGCGGCATGAGTGTTGTGTGCAGTGCAGAGTGAGACTAGCGGCATGTGTGTTGTGTGCAGTGCAGAGTGAGACTGTAGAGCGGCATGTGTGTTGTGTGCAGTGCAGAGTGAGACTGTAGGGCGGCGTGTGTGTTGTGTGCAGTGCAGAGTGAGACTGTAGGGCGGCGTGTGTGTTGTGTGCAGTGCACAGTGAGACTGTAGAGCGGCATGTACTAGCGGCATGTATGTTGTGTGCAGTGCACAGTGAGTCTCACTCTGCACTGCACACAACACACATGCCGCCCTACAGTCTCACTCTGCACTGCACACAACACACATTCCGCTCTACGACACGCTGCCACATCACCTAATTCATATAACGACGTAATTTTACCAAGTGTTTTAACATAAATATAACTTTAGTTAGGTACAAATAAAGCTCCCTGATGAAGGTCATTAAAGACCGAAACATGTAGGAGCGATATTGTGTATTTTAATGTAAATTTAAAACTTTTAACCTAGTTAATAAATAGTGTATTTGTTGGTGAGTGAACTACGTAGACCCCTTATATGTCTTCGTGGCGTGGGCAGGAATGAACGTACTTAATTTTTTATTTTGTTTATTCAATTCCTTGATAATGATAGCGATGTCAATAATACTATATTAACAGTAAGCAATAATCTTCCTGTTACACAGGTTTTAACAAGCACCTAGCTTAATGTTGGTACCCTAATTACCCTTCATATCTATATTTCACTTAAACATTTCTCGTGTTACCAGCGTTGGGTAGCAAATCTGCTGTAGTGTGAAAATTTTGTAGAAAACTAACAAACGCACTCGCTTTTCACTTTCCTTTGCTTCAAGTAAGCTGCACTGAATTATTGACTTTGCTTACCTATTGTGATTAATGGATATCTTTAATATAGTATATCCTGTTGTATTTGTAACGATTAATGAATAAAACTGCAATCAAATATACCTGCGTTTATTGTATAAGGTTATCCTGTCAGCAGTAAGATAAGTTTTGGCCCAAAAACGCCACCATCAAACTTTATATAAAAATGTGAGATGAAGTAAAGTATGTTGTTATAACATATTTGTCTTTAGTGCGAGATCTCACATGTATATGATTCATTTAAAATTATTAATTCCATTTTAAACTTTTATTTAATATAGATCAGAATTTCAATATTAGTGGTGTTTATGGAAGGTATACAATTTTGTCTTCTGAATATCTGAGTTTTAGTGAAACTCCCCATTAGACCCTAAATAACACGTTTAATATTTTAAAATAAAACTGACAATTTTTTCTGAGTTTCTTTTTGTAACCGTAATTACATAGCTTCTTTTGTGATGTATTTTTAATATTAATCTTACATTTATTCCTCCTGTGTTCCACTTGTAAAGTGAGAGCATTATAGGAGAATTTATGAGTTTTATTGAAGTCAACATGGCATATTATTTTCGCAACTCTACTCTCGAAAATTGTATTACGTCTCATTAGAAAGCAGACTTTATTCAGGTTGTCCTATTTTTCGTATTTGCTTGTTGCTTCTTCATACTTCAGCTTGCAACTGATGATGCACGTGAGAGAGCAGTAGACGATATCGTACCCACTCGTCTGTTACCTTTACGTCCATGAAAAAGAGTTGTCATAATTAACCGATCCAAAAAAACGCACAATTTTATTGAGTCATTTTGACCAGTGTTGTGTTATGACATGAAAGTTAATTCCTCAGGATGAGTGTTCTGTTACATTGCGACGATATTTTCCCTTTAACTAAGAATAAAATCAGCGAAAATGCATGCAGAAGGTATTTCAATAATAATTGCTGAAAGAGAGTTATGAATATATTTTGCCTTTGTGCAGTATTGTACCATTTACCGTCACGGAGCTGCATAGTGATCGCTTGATACATTAAAACGGTTTATAAGCAAGGTAATATCCGTGGGCGTATGATCTCTTACGTTTGCCTAGTACAGCAAGGCAAACACGCAAGGCAGTTTGTCTAATGACATGAATGACGGCCGATCCCAGTGGCCGCGCGGCCTAAAGGGTAGGTCTGCGGCCGCTCGCTTGCTGGGATTGCGGGTTCTCATCCCGCCGGGGGCATGGACGCCTGCCTCTTGTGAACGTTGTGTGTGTTATCGGGTAGGAGTCCCTGCGAAGGGCCGATCAATCGTCCAGATGGGTCCCACAGAATGTGGTGTGTCTAATTGAAACCTCAAAGATGAGGAGTCCTAGGCCCTCTAGGGCTGCAGAGTAATTAAAAAAAACGAGTGGCACCAAACCAGTTAGAATGTGTTGTCGGTGCAGAATTGTCAGTCAGTAGACATACCTGTGCAATGTCTGTCTATTGTTCACTTTGTGTGCGTGCGCTACACAGTTACTGCAACCCAACGACAGAATTATTTTGTACTTTATTTTATTTAACATGATCATTTCGACCCACGAATTAATCGATAAAAAATTATTCTTTACTTCATTTTTCGAAAGTGTTTCGATAATATAAATTAATTTTCACAGTAATTACGCCAAACTGCTTCATACATATGAAATGCACGTATCGCTATCAATTAAGTTGTGCACTGCAATGTTTATATTAAATAAATTGTAATTAGTATACCGGACATTACGAATAAATTTTAAGTTTTTTATTCTCTTCTGTGGAGTAGAATATCCCGATCAGTTATGCAACAGTATTTTTATGCCAATTTTTGCATCTAACGGAATGAACCAATACATGTAGTCACGTCATTTTCATTAACCACTCATCTGATTTATGGTACACTTAACGTTGCATATCTTGTTCTTGTATATAACGATTCGGGAGAAAGGGCGAGATTAAGCAGAGCTGCATGATAATCTCGTAATTTACGTGATCCGTAACGTTAGGTTACCCAGCAAGCAATACATTATATCCCCATTGAGTTATGAGTTGCTGCAAAACATTGCGCTCTATTCCAACACCTTATACGGTCATGCTTCTCGTGCGATAATTGAAGAGAAAAGTAATATTACATTCTGGATTCTGTGTGGCTTTCATACGGATAGTAATAACATCTAGGAATGAATATACAACTTGTAAATAAAGTTACACTTCATTTACTTTGTTTATAGCACCTGCTCTAAGCGGCACTGAAACAAAGTTGTTAACCACAATGTGAAGACCGGCAAGTGTGTGAAATACGAGCAGATCTGACAGTGTTGTAACCACCTTATCATTGGCCTACGGGTCTTTATACTTGGACAGTACTATGAAAAACAACGTAAAAATTTTTCATATTTTTTTAACATTATAATTTGAGTTGCAGAGAGAGTTGTTTTGATAGGAGAACCTGAAAGAATTGCACTGTTTCGAAGACCTAAGGGTAGATTGGATGGTAATATTTCTTAATTGCCTAAAGGTATAGGATGGGAGATTGTGGACTGGATTGATCTGGTTCAGGAAAGTGAGATCCGACTGTTTTGAACGCGGTAACGAACGCTCAATAAAATGCGAGGAATATCTTCACTAGTTGAATAACCGTAAACTTTCCAAGAAAAAATCTGTAGTTGTTTGGATAGAGTGGTAACTAGGCCTAGACATATATATGTGGGGAGGGGGTTGAGATGAAAATTCAGATGAACACCGACATTGGTTAGGTAAGCGTAATAAGCAGAGTAGACGACATGTATAAAGGCTATATAAGTCATACATGCAGTTTAAGACCCGTGTAAGCTACCTGGCTGGAAATAATGTGTAAAAATCAACAAAATGAGACAAAATATTATACAGACACTTTGGCCTGTTGTGTGTTGGTATTAACCCTTTAAACGCAGAATTAAATCCCATCTGCCATCTGCTGGCATTATTAGGAGCTCACCATATTCTCCACGTTAGCAGGATAAGGGTTAATTCCGGCGTAATATTTTTACTTACAGTTATTTCTCAGTGGCTAATTTAAGGGCTATTCTTAATTCCATGTTATGGGTAGCATCAAATATTCAGCAGTTCGACAATATGAATCAATAAATACCTATTGGACTTGACTTTTTTTACCGCATTATAATATAACTTTCTTGGAGTGTATTCGAAAACCCGTGAAATATCATTTTTATGCATCCTTCGAGCCTAATTTAGGATTAAGGATATCTTGGATACGAAGTATTGGTCATGAAATTTGGTTATGTATGTGTGGCGAAGAAATTCGTTGAAGATCGAAGCGTTGTGTTGTGTTAGGCTGTGACGACACGAATAAGTGCATGTTTTTGTGTAGGCAGCAGACTGTTCGGAAACGTCAGCATATTGCTACCGCACTACACGGCTTCAGTAATCGCCGTGGGAACACAAAATTTTGAATGTCTCTACTTTTTTTTTATTATTTTCTGAAGTTTAATAAGCAGGTATTTAGAGTTTAATAAAGAGTTGTTCAGAAGATTAACGTAATGTGCACGAAGTTCCAAACATTAGCACTAAGTGAACTCTTACTGCTGTTTATATTACACAGAATCTGGGATGTGACTTTTTGATGACTTTTCATGAATGGTTCCAGATGTTTCGAAGGGTGGTCTTGCCTTTATCTTCACAGTCAAGCAGTGTAAGTTTGCTTGGACTCCTTAAACCTGATTATGTACTACTTACCCACAGAACCATCTATATATTCAAGAAGATATGAATATTTATGGATCAGGTAATTAAAAAATGAAGGTAATGGAATATCTGAAGATTCTAGAGCTATTACCCAAGGGATGAGACAAGGATTCTCACTATCACTTGTTTTATTCAATTTATATTTGGACGAAGTTATTAGGATTTGGTTACAGAAACTAAAAACTAGTAAATGTATTAAAGAGTTAATTTTCAACACACTGTTATTCGCAGATCACCATTTTATTATTTCTGACACAGAAGACAACTTACAAAAGGCAGTCTATTTATTATATAACATATCTAAAGAATATAATTTGGAAATTGCTGCAAAAAAGATGAAAGTATTTGGTTTCGTTGGAACGGATCACCTAAGAACAAAAATTATTATAAATGATGAAACTCTAGAAGAATTTAGCCAATTTACTTATCTAGGTTGTAGTATATCTTATCAATTTTCCAATGATGTAGAATTTATATTAGCACAGTTTTTACATTTAATAGGTACTATTAAGAGAACTATTTTTAAGAAAGTGAGAACGGACACTATTTTGAAAACATACAACACAATAGTTTTACCTACATTTTTATATGGGTCAGAAAATTGGAATCTAGCAGCTTTACAAAGACGAAGAATTGAAGCGGCAGAAATGAACTTACTGAGACCTCTGGCAGGCTACACCCTTTATGACCACAAAACAAATGACTCCATATGCCGCGAACTACGGATTACAGGCGTACTAGACAAGATAGATGAATACAGACGGAACTGGCTTTCACACTTGCAAAGAATTCCACAAAACCGAATACCTTTGAAATCATACTACTACAGAGCACAGGGAAGGAGAACAATTGGAAGACCGAAGAAGCGTTGGCGTGAGCAGCTGTAACTCTGGAGACGGAACAGATCAAAGGGTCCAATCCTTGATGTTTATGATGATGATGATTATGATAATAATAATTAAAAAACAAAGATATCTTATTAATATCTGAATGTTATATTAAGGAAAAACTGTATCCGTATTTTCCTCTCACGAGCTGCTGAATTTCATATGAGAAAAATGTTTCAGTAACTTATTCCGTATGAAGATTTTGACCTTTGGGGGCAAGCATTGGAAGAATACGTGATAGAAAGAGCAGATAATTTAAACTTGATTTATAAATTTATTCCTCCCACCTATCTTTCAGTTTCATCCTGCCGGACACAAAGCCCATATATTGCATCAAACACATAGGCCTGTATACCATTTCCATTGTTATACACATATACATCTGCTCACCTAACTTGTGCACATGTCATGTTAAACACAATTATGCATGCGATAATATTTCCAGGCACCACGAAACGTAAAATATAATGCACATATATGCAGCCTTATAATATCGTGTGTGGGTGGCTGGACGAAGAATTCTCTTGACGAGGAAATAGACCTGCCAGCCTCTTACACGTTTTCAATTCAGGCTGATCAAGTCCAATCTCACTCCACACATGATATGCCGTCATTCATTCATTCAGTCAGATAGTCAGTCAGGATACGGACTAAAATACAGGGAATTGCTGGAAGCAACACCAAACACTAAATTTCTCAAACATCAGAATATCAAATAGAGGTGGATGTAAATATCATGTCTTAAGAGTAATTCCAGTAAGTACTGTTTCTTAGGTCATAAAGATTAAATGAGAATGCAATACGACACTAAATAAAGCTCATTTATTCCTCTGAAGTGGGCCGGGTAGCTCAGTCGGCATAGCGACTGAGCTATGGGCTGGACGGTCCGGGATCGAATTCCGGTGGGGACGAAATTTTCCATCGTCCAGACCGGCCCTAGGGCCCACCCAGCCTCCTGTAAAATGGGTACCGGGTCTTTCTCGGGGGTAAAGTGCGGCCGGGGCGTGCTGCTGACCACTCACCCCCTTTAGTGCCGCGGTCACCTTCTGGGCCACAACGGGCCTGTAACGGGAGCACTCTTTATTCCTCTGAAACGTTATTATTTTTCAATATAATCCTCGGGCACATCGATTCTGCTGTCCAATCTTGGCACGTTTCACAATGTAGAGGAAGTAAAAGTGGCAATTTGTGAATGGCTGCAAATGAAGGAACCTTATTGGCATCGCGGTTAAATTTTTAAACTCCTTCCGAGATGGGACAAATGCAACAGTTTGCTTGATGATGACGATGAAGAATAACGATACTTCATTGGAATAAGTAAGTTGCTCTTAGTGATACAATCGCTTCTAATTTCATTTTTATGACTAATGGAACCTGACTTATTGAACATATCTTGCAATTCTGGGCAGTGTACAATGGATTTTGTAATAACGTTATGATGCATTAAGGAAGAGTTGCTACAAAGAGAGTTTCATATTTTGTGTTTGTTTTGGATTTACTGTAGCCTTAAATTCTGTAGGATCAAAGATTTGCATTACCTTCTGTGCATATTTATAGCACGGCAGATCTATCTATGTGTATAAACGTTATTTTGCTTTAAGTTGCTGAAATATTTTGAATGTACCTTCCTTGCACGTTAAATTCGTTGTAAAAAAATTCTTATCATCGAGATATTTGTAACCATCGACATAGACACAAAATTTGCTATACAGTGGATATGCACACCTGTCGTTATAAACTGTTTCCATAACGAATTTGGTATTCTGTATCAGAAATCATCCGGTGAATTTTATTTTGAATCATTGAATTCATGTTAAATAAAATATAATTACTCAAAAACACTTCATACAAGGTTTTGTGTGTAACATGAATTATAGATCTGTAGCGTTTTGGAACATTTTTGATATAATGGATATGTAAGGAAGAAGAGATAACTTATGAGTCTATGCGGTGTGATATTTGTAGTGTCGATAATGTTACGAAAAAGTGGTTCATTTTTGTGTGTCATTTTGAAGATAAGAGACAGTGAATTGCAACGAAATGAATTCTGGAAATATCTCTTGTTAATGCCTTACCCCTGATCGCGCTAAGTACGTTACGTGGGTTGCAGTATGGCATGGAAATTTATGCATAGCAGTTTGTTGGATTTATGTCACTCTCGCGGAGTTCATAACATAAATGTACAAGGAAGGAAACTTTCTTTTCTCTTGTTTTTATAGGCCACAACTGAACAGAAGTATGGTAATTTAAAATTCCTGGTCTACATCAGAAAGTATCTGACATAATTAATAAAGGTTCATAAAGTTTCCGCGTTATGAGAAGCGCTCATTCGAACTGTTCAGAATTTTTTCTCTTTCTCTGTGTATATAGTTTATACTACTTATATACTTTCAGTGAGAAGGTAAAAAATTGGAGTCATGTTAAACTGCTTTGCATGATACCCCAACAAAAACAGCAGAGGAACTGATAACAAGGATCACGAGTTTCTTTAAGTTGGTGCAGACAACGCCAGGGTTGTTAGAGATAGTACAGCAACCAGTGTTGCCTAGATGTCGGTTGTGCAATGATTTTGGGTGGGCAGAATTTCGAAATTTTTTTGTAAACCCCATACTCTTTATTGTAGTAGGCCTATGACGTTCTTTTCTTAGCTGTACCAGAGACTTGTGCGCGGATTTTCATTTTTAATTTTAATTTCTTGCTTAAATTTGATTCTTCTTAACCAGTAGTATCTGTTTACTTCACAGAACTCTATGTCCAGAACAGCAGAATCAAGTATCCGGCTATTAAGTTGCAGAGCAACGTGCATTTCATCCTTCCAAACCGAACGTGTTCATGGTTTCGCGTGTAGCGACAAAACAAAGCTTTTCCAGCTATCGGTTGCCGTCCTAAGATAAAATGTTTCCTCTCGTTTATCATTTCTGTGAATCTGCCCATTGGATGACCTTACACTTTATATATGTGTTTGTGAGTTTGCAGTTGGACGCATGTTTAAGATTTACAGTGAGCGTTTCTACCACAAAATTTTAGTCCAAGATTGACAATGAGTGAAACGTAAATAAATGTATGGGTACTTTTATGTGAATAAATCCCAGTCTGCTTCACTAAAGAATGTGCAAAGAAGACAGGAAGTGTACGTATGACAAAACACTGAGGCACATTCGCGTAACCAAGTTGCAGTGGAAAAGAAATAATTATTGCACGTTATGAATGTGTGTCTACAGCCTTAGTTATCCGGCATGCAAAGTGGATGCGCCATATTATATTGCCATCTGTAGTCTGCCCGTCTCTAAATATTTTTGCACACTATCTCATAAACGGTACGATTTTCGGAAAAAAAAGTTGTTCAACCTAAAATAAGTGTTTTGAATTTCTCCACATCTTTTGTCAGAAACATTTCTCATTCTAAGAAGAAATGAGCACGATTTGATCATAAATTTGCATTGGTCTTCATGTAAAGTACCCGCTATTCTTGTCAGATTTTTATGAAACTTGGATTTTCCGGACAGATTTCCGAAAAATACTCATATATCAAATCTTATACAAATCTGTCCAGTTGGAGCCGAGTTGTTCCAATCGGACGGACAGACAGACAGGAAGGCAGACATGACGAAACTGATAGTCGCTTTCGCAATTTTGTGAACGTGCCTAAAAACCATAGTGTTTTTTTGTGAAAACTGATGTTCGGTTCAGACTATGATAGTCCCGGTAACAGAACCATTATGCGAGTCTAGAGATCGCTTTCGAGTAATTCACTGACTCATGTGATTCCGCTGAACAGAATTATGAATTATTCTTCTCTGGTTATGGCAGTCCACGCTCGGAGAAACACACTGTGTTTGTGTGAGTCACAGCCGTGATAACGCCCTTTAGTGCAGGGTTCTGTATACAGAGTTCTCTAATTAAAGCCATGCCTTGCACTTGCATGCGTTGTTACGTGTTCAGAGTCAAGGTCTTGTGAGCAAGTGTTTATGCAAGCAGAATCGTATTTAGCTTTGTGGAGCTGATTACGCAGAATGTCAGCAGGTTTGTGATTTCTTTTCAGGGGAGTCGAGGGAATATTTCCTTTGAGGAAGGACGTTAATTCTGGTAGAAGTCACGGAACATGAAACACGGGCTGTGACTACCTGGAGCTAGTTCAGTTGTTTAGGCCTACAATGGTCATGCCTGATTGAAAGCGACGTGCATATGTATGCTATTTAGCATTGGGACATGTTCACGAAAGTTTATAACTAATGTACGTTCGGGAGGACAATTTTAAGCAGTTAAAATATTTGAAAATAGTGCTACATATATGCTTAGACGTTAATTATAGTGAATTGAATTTGACTAATATTGTCTAGGTAGTAGGCAAAAATTCAAGAGTGAGACAGCTTTGTAAATTATACTGCACCCTGACAAGCTACTACGCCAAGGTAATAAATAAATAAACATGTATATATATATATATATATATTATGTTTCGACAAGCCTTGTGGGCCTCGTGCTAATCATTGTTGAGGTTTCCAGAATACGCTCAGACACACCACACTCGTTAGGACTCCTCTGGACTAGTGAACGGCCCTTCACAGAGATCCCTACGTTACAATACAAAACACTCACGAGAGACATGCCCCCGGCAGGATTCGAACTCGCAATCCGAGCAAGCGAGCGGTCCCAGATCCACGCCTTCGACGGTGCGGCCACGGAGATCGGCTGATAAAATTGGTGGTTAACTAAATTAAGGGAATGTAAATGGGAAAAATCGTCGTAGAAGTCGCAGTTGGTTGAGACACTCCCTCGAGAAACAAAGTATTAGTATCTGTTAGTGCTTACTTCATAATAATGTACCTTAATGTTTTTAAGCTTAAATCCATTTTAGTCACTTAACTATAAAATACTGGAAACGAAAAATAAAGTGTCTTAATGTACTGTACCTTTAACACACTTTTAATATTATCCTGCAACGGGTTCAGTTTCGCTGGTCGACGTTTCTTTTCTTTTCAGAAACGTTGTGATGGGGAAGTGCTTCATTTTTTCCTACAGCTCCACTTCCACACGAAACATCGTAGGATCTTCTGGATAGTTAACGACATTTTTTTCATTTTTTTCTCTGGGCCATCCCACGCATTTGCGAATCCGCAAAGTACAAATCCGCGAAAAGCGAAGGACTACTTTAAACAAAGAATTACATACATATAGGCCTACATATGTGATTGAGTGTGTGTATGTGTGTGTGTGTATGTATGTATGTGTGGATGCATGTACGTATGTATATGTGTATGTATGAATGTGTGTGTGTGTATGTATGTATGTATATGTGTATGTATTATATATGTATGCATTATGTATGTGTTTATTATGTATGTATGTATGCATGCATGTATGTATTTATGTGTGTGTGTATGTATTATGTATGTATGTGTGTGTATGTGTGTATGTGTATGTATGTATGTATGTGTGTATGTATGTATGTATGTATGTATGTGTTTATGTATTATATATGTATGTACGTATTATGTGTGTTTGCATTATATAAGTATGTATGTATTATGTATGTATGTGTGTATGTATGTATGCATGTATGTATGTATGTATGTATGTATGTGTGTGTATTATACATGTATGTATGTATTATGTATGTATGTGTGTATGTGTATATGCATGCATGTATGTATGTATGTGTGTGTATGTATTATGTATGTATGTGTGTGTATGTATGTATGTATTATATATGTATGTATGTATTATGCATGTATGTGTGTATGTATGTATGTATGTACGTGTGTGTATGTATTATGTATGTATGTATGTGTGTGTATGTATGTATTTATGTATGTATGTATGTATGTATGTATGTGTGTGTTTGTGTGTATGTATGTATGTGTGTATGTATTATGTATGTATGTATGTTTGTGTGTATGTATGTATATGTATGTATGTATGTGTGTATGTATGTATGCATGTATGTTTGTATGCATGCATGCATGTGTGTATGTGTGTATGTATGTGTATGTATGTATGTATGTGTTTATGTATTTTATATGTATGTACGTATTATGTGTGTTTGCATTATATAAGTATGTATGTATTATGTATGTATGCATGTATGTATGTATGTGTGTGTGTGTATTATACATGTATGTATGTATTATGTATGTATGTGTGTATGTATGCATGCATGTATGTATGTATGTATGTATGTGTGTGTGTATGTATTATTTATGTATGTGTGTGTATGTATGTATGTATTATATATGTATGTATGTATTATGCATGTAAGTGTGTATGTATGTATGTATGTGTGTGTATGTATGTATGTGTGTGTTTGTGTGTATGCATGCATGTGTGTATGTATGTATGTATGTATGTGTATGCACTTATGTATGTATGTCTTAAGTATATATATAATGCAATTGTATATGTCTTATGCAAGCGTATAATATATGTGTCAATGTATGGAATATACGCATGTATGTATTATGTATGCATATAATGTACCGTGAATCGCAGTTTTCGAATTTAAAGCCCTTTTCATATTACTATATTCGAAACTGGGGTATAATGAAAGAAGGGTCACGGCTAACTTTGTGTGTCACCACGTAAACATAATGTGCGTAACAATGCACAAAATTACAGTAAGAATAAGTAAATGACAAGTCTAAAATTGTAGGAACTCCGTATGTTTTGTTGTTACGTATAAAATGTAAAACTTAAGCACAAGAGACGTTAAGAGGGCTCACAATTTATAGCGTCAGAATTCGTAACTCTTAGAAAGCTGAAATTTATCTAAGTCAGAGTTGCACTACCAGGCTATGTATACCAATTTTTTTAAAGTGGCGCCCTCTGTTTGTGGGTAAGCAGTATAGACTTTTCATCATATTACGCTATGTAGCGCCTAAAAGTTAGAAGTGGCTCCTAGATTTCTGGGAAATTTGTTCCCCCCTTATGTAAGTGGCACACAACAATTCCCTTCTCTTCTCACAAAATATACTGTTTCAATAGCTAATGCTATTATTTTGGTCACCACTCATTGTCTTGCTGTTTCAGACAATATTAAAAAAAATGATTGGCTTCTGTTATCAGTTATACAGTTTCCTACGTAGTTTGGTCCCTTAGAAAGATGTAGTAAAGAAACGGTAGTGATAAGTCAATGAATAGAAGGTGGGGATTATTGAGGTAGCGTATGACTTTCAAAATATGGGCCTAAGAATATTTTCGAAATTTACAGTTACTGTGGAACTATATGAAGAGGTACGGGAGACTTGTAGAAAGACGTTTCTGATACAGAAGCAGCACCCTAGAACTATTCTTCCGGAGACAGAACAATGAACATCTATGAATAGTGTCGATTCTAAATATTGCACTGATTCTTGAAAATGACGTTATAGTGCTTCACAGTCTGTAAGTAGGTAGAAATGTTTGTTTGAAATTACGTGGTTATGGGGTATAAGAAAATACTACAAAAAATAACAAAAACTGTATATCTGAGTTGTCTCATGAAAAATAAGAAGGATCCAGCAAAACAAAGGAAGTGAGAATGAGAAAAAATGTAATTTAGGATGTATGAAAGAAAACTGAAGAAAAAATATATAAAGTACATATAAACTAGATATACTGGCATAATCCTATTTGTCGTTTAATCTTTTATCATATTTTCGTTTTTCGAAATGTTTAAAAACTGACGTCGGAAGGCAGAGAGAAAATGGCTATCCCTGTTTCAGATCCACAGCAAAGCTACAAGTGTATCGTGTATATTCAGTTTACTCAAGGAGAAAACTTAGCATTTATAGGTCCGTCATGAAAGCATTAACTTTTCGACCTTTGACCTCTAGTGCGAGATCCGGGAAAGAACACTAGAATATCCCCACAGCTGTGGGCTAATCTGCAGACACGGAGCAGTCCTGAATTCGTTACGAGGGACACTTCGGTAACAGAATTTGTTCCGTGCAGTTCACGATTGCTCTCAGCCCCATGCCATTTCAAGTGTATCACACAGATCGACACTGAATTAGCAAATCGTTGGCACTTGTGCACGATTTGTATTCCACAGTAATTTGACCGTGATGGTCACATGGCTCATGGAATTACATAGACCCCAACTGCATTCAGTGTTGTACAGATTAAGGTCCTACAAATCAAGACAGTTTTTAAAATCGTTGGCCTGTGTGTAGACTGAATGAGTTACTCTTAGCAAACATACTTGATTCATAAATTACATCACGACAGAAATGCTGTTACTACATGTTGGTACTGACCTGCAGTAATTACTTTCCTTTTCCTGACGTACGAATATGAAATTGTACCGACGCTATGTAAACTTACCGATTAACAACGTTGTTAATTAACACATTTAAAAACTTACCGGCCGTGCTTAAATCAGATCCAAAAATATATGTATAACCAACAAATTCATTTTAATATTTATGATGTATTTTATTCACAGTATTCTCGGCTACATATTTCGGCCGGTATTCCGACCATCTACACGTTGATCACAATTGTTTTCCTGTAATAAAAGCATCGCCCTGAAGATGCCCGGATTACCGGCCGAAACATGTTTCTGAGAATACTGTGAATAAAATACATCATAAATTATAAAGTTCATTTGTAGGTTATTTATATATTTTAATAATTTCAATTTGTCAACGTTATAATTTTTTTGTAATAAATTATGCTATTATTTTGTCTACATTTTTCGGTCAAGGAACCCCAACCTTAGACATCAGATACAAGGATAAGGCTACCTAATTTGCATATTCACATTTGTTGACCTGTTTTGTTATTAATATTATTATAAGCCTAATTACTTTAAACTCCAATTTAAGCTTTCAGTTATACTATTAATAATTAAATAAATGAAAAAAAAGAAAACATGAACATCAAGGAAATGAATTTAAGCTATGAAAATGATAAAACTAGAGCGCTGAAAGATAGAGCCAAATTGACGAAATATCATTTTGTTGTTACCAGCAGTAACGTGTTGAGTGTGAAATATAATTTAAAGTTACTGCACACAAAATAGGCTACAGCTAGGCGACATTCGAAGCCCAGAACTAGCAAAAAGATTAGTCACGATTTAACTGCAATCGTAACATAGTTTTACGGCCACCATAACGTTAAATACTGTAACAACATAAGAGTAGCATGTAAAAATACTGACGTAGCCTTTGCTGGAAACAATGTTTGTAATAGTGTGATTGAAAAGTGATTAATATGTATAGGAACATTGATGTAATAGCTTCCTGAAGGACCGTATTTACTGTAATATAAGAAGCTCGATCGATAATAATCCCGACAGCTTTGCTGAAGGGGACTGGCAGGTGCAGATGGGGTTGGTTTGAACAATGTTCACAAAACTAATTTACGGTTTCATCTAACACCTTTTTTTCCCCCTGCTTCAAACCCTGTATTATACGATCATCCGATCATTAAAATGATATTCATCGCAGCATTCTGTATTTTGTGGCTAGGTTCTAATCATTTTATATCCTAAACTAACCACTTTAAAGATCAAGACATTGAAAATAAATATCAAGGACTTCCTAGCAGAAACTACAAAATCTACGTTCTTGTTGTATAGTCGTCTGATCTAACAGATCCGTTATTGTAGTGTTGATATTATTTCGCTTTATGAAGTATTTGTTCAATTAAGACTCCCATGTTATACTTGTCAGATACAACATAAATTTTCATATCGTCGCCATGCTTATTGTACCATTAAAAACCATACTTTATATATAATACGTAGACAATTAATGGCCTTGCCCAGGAAAATTTTAATACATCTTTGTTGTATTTCTACTGCAAACTATTACTCGTCGTGAGATAAACCACTATTAGGGGCCGAATGCAGGCTTTAAAGCAAAACGGCGAGATTTGTCACAGTATTCAACACCTTCTTATTGACTATAATTTTGTCTAGTCTTTAGGAGTATGTAAACGACTTTATTCTGCTTTAGTGTCTAAAATTTGTTCCAATTCAATGCTATGTTTACATTTTGAGTGAACAGCTTCATGACCAATTTTAACTAAACACTAGTTCACAAATACAACGTACCTGATTACATAAGAAGAAACGACAAAAAAGAACTAAAATACAAGATAAAAAATTGCAAATTCATAGTTAAAATAACATAAACTCATTTAACTTAATAATAATTCAATTAAATTCTTATATAAATAGTAATAATAATAATATACTAATAATAGTAACTTATATGACCATGTGCCAAAATCAGTCGAAACAAGTCGTGAAAGTAAGGTACCGACATTACGAAATTAACAAGTGCAAACCGATAGAACCATTCCTAACAATAGACAGGACATCACAACCCATGATAATGAAAAAATAACATGTAGGTTAATAGTTGTTACAATTTCAGGCGACAGAAATGTGATTAAGGAAGAAGCTGAGAAGATTCTAAAATGTAAATACCTCAATACAGAAATTCAGCTCATGTGGAATATGACAGCAAAAGTGATACCGTTAATAATATGTGCAATTGGAACCATCTCAGAATCATCCATACAGTACCAAGCAACATAACCGGCAAGAAGGAAATCAAGGAACTACAAAAGGCGGCCATGTTGGGCACTGAACACATACTGCGGAAAGTGCTATTGTGAAAGTACATTTAACAAGCGAAGTAACATAACATGTAACCACAGAACAGCTGCAACATTCTGTATTCTGGAAACTTGATTTTTTCGCGTATCATCATCATTATCACAAACATCAAGGATTGGACACTTTGATCCGTTCCGTCTCCAGTTACAGCTGCTCGCGGCAACGCTTCTTCGGTCTTCCAATTGTTCTCCTTCCTTGTGGTCTGTAGTGGTATGATTTCAAAGGGATTCGGTTTTGTGGCATTCTTTGCAAGTGTGAAAGCCAGCTCCGTCTCTTTCATCTATCTTGTCTAGTATGCCTGTAATCCGTAGTTCGCGGCGTATGTAGTCATTTGTTTTGTGGTCATAAAGAGTGTAGCCTGCCAGAGGTCTCAGGTATATAATTGTAAATATCTTGCGTGAAGGTGATAACAAATATAATAATAATAATAGAAAAAGAGGTGTATGCTAATAAATGTACAATACCAGCGGACAGGAATGTCACACATAAGAAAGCAGAAAAGACACTGAAGCGAAGAGTCTCTGTGTAGAGATAAAAACGAATGTGGAATGTGAAATGTATGACTATATTGGTAACATCTGTAGCCATCGGAACAGCAACAAAGATTTAAAGAAAACTTTAGAACCCATACCAAGGAAACGTTCAATAGATTTAGTACAAAAGACAGCTGTTCTTAGAACATCACACATAATATGAAAAGTAGCCTACTTCAGACTGAAACTTGAGGCCCGAGCTGTGGGAATTATCGTTGGTTCCAGAGAAGTACCAGAGACAAAATACCTGTGGCAGGAGAAAATAATAATAATAATACAATACAACACACAAAGGCAAGATTGGGAGAGTCCCTTAAAAAATGGAAAAACAAAGTAATGCATGTGCAGTACATTAGAAATATAGATAGACAGCTTATTGGTGAAAAAGACACGTTCCTCTGGCTATCGAAGGGAGACCTAAAAGCAGAAACTGAAAGTGAAATAGTGGCAGCACAAGACCAGGCGTTACAAACAAAATATTATGCGACAAAAATATTGAACA